>Ga0099825_1004651_pt1 | contig 17918 bp, 10 predicted proteins | sample SiratroredBW_FD_76838 | JGI IMG/M metagenome (GOLD analysis project Ga0099825, IMG submission 76838) | Root nodule microbial communities of legume samples collected from California, USA - Siratro red BW | ecosystem: Host-associated > Plants > Roots > Nodule | place: USA: California | collected...
ATTTTATATTCTAACTATACAATAATGACATATTATCACATGAAAATTTTTAACATATAAAAGAAGAAACAAACAAACAAAAAATCATAAGAAATAAAACTAAACTCATATTGACAAAAAAAGAAAAAAAAATCACACTCATATAAAAAGAACTAAACAATACAAAAATTAGAATTTAATAATTCTAGGTAGAATAGTAAATTGCTTATCAAAATTAACATAAATGTCAATAAAATGATTACATTGATGACAAACCACAAATCTTAAATTCCATATCATCACAATTTTTAATCCATCCATATATATATATATATATAATTAAAAGAAAAAAATAGGAGACGAAAAAATTTGGCATACCAAGACGAATTATAACCATAAGTCCAAGGAATCTCTATATCTAAAGTAATACATATAAGTTTCATATTAAAGGATTTGTTAAATCCAAGATAAGAGAAAAACTTATTAATGTATTCATCGCCATTTCCTCTAAAAATGCTTCTATAAACAGGATAACCTGGGTATCCTTTAGTAGCTTCATGAGTATTGATTTTAACCAAACTAGCATCTACATCATTCTTTGTAGACGTCTAATTTCTTTCTCAAACATTGTTTGGATATAAAAAAAACTTCAAAATAGTAAAAGTAATATCATAATTTATACTCCTTTTAGAAGAATGACCTAATAATTTGTTATACCATTGAATTTGAATTGTGTGTATGACCATATCCAAATTGTGATTTTGTTGAAACTTAACATGGTTTTTTATCTTCCACAATATCCTTAGAATATAAATAACAACCGTAAGACAAATTTTGTTTACAAGAACACTACCTATAACTTTAAGAAACTACAAAATATCATTAGAAGATAAAACAAACCATACCTAGAAAAACTTGTTGAAGCTAAGACCAAAGTTTAAGAGCAAACTTGCACGAAAAAATAAACAAAATACTCTCCTTGTGCTAGTTACTCAAAGAACACATGAAGCATATAATAATGCCTTTTTAATGAACACATGAATCATATAATAATGTCTTTTTAAATTAAACATCCTTATCTGAGGGAATTCTGTTACATAACTTCCATAAAACAAGAGTTTACCCAAATCAAAACCTCCACACTTTGAAAAATTATGAAAATTGAGAAACAAAACCTTGCCACTTTATAACTAAGGATACTAGAATCATTCAAAGTCCAATTAAGTATATCAAGTAACTTAGTGAGAATTAAGTTTTGAAGATTATATAACTCCATAATGGTTTGCAAAGAAGATGGTAGAAACCAAGAATTACCATCCCAAATATGCACAATTTTAAAAGTAAGTTTATCATTTTCACTACTAGAAATCCCAACTGATTCAGAGATACAAATATCAGAACATTAATTATCATTTTAAAAGTTAATTTGCTCTCCATTACTTATAGTCCAACATTATCAAAAATAGTATTATACCACTCAAAAAAGTCAAGTCACACCAAAGAGAATTTAGAAAGATATTGATATTCAAAAAATCTAATCTCGTCAGCATAATCCCATAACCCAACTCATAATGCTATATGAAAAAATTCCAAGCAAGTCGAAGCAAATAAGTTTTATTTTCTTCATGTATATTCATAATTTGCAAGCTACTTTAATGTTTGCTAAAGTACAATTAACTCCATTTAACAATGTAGTTACAAATTGAGATAGCAAAGTAAATCTGATGCGGAGATACACCTCTAATAATTCAAACTTCTCGACAATAACGATTATCTTTACATTGAAAGTAATTTGTGGATTTTTTTTTTCTTACAAAAAGAACATTTCTACGGGTATATATACACAACAATGAATATTAGACAGGAATATATAGATATTGGCTTTACAAAACCTAGCTCAAGAGTGAAAATAATTTTTTTCTCATATTGTTAGTAATCATATCTAGTGCTTCAGTCATATTATTTGTCTAAAAGAATATAAAGATGAGAAAAGTGTAGTGAAGCATAACTAACACTACAAATTAAATATGTACCAATTAATTAGAATCAAAGCATAACTTGATTCTCCATGCCTCCACTGGTTTTGCTTATTTTGTGTGAGTTTTTCTTTAATATTAGTATATTAATTAATTGTTCCTTTTCGTCACCGATACTGTAATATTTTAGAAAAAGAGGAATGTTAAAAGCATAATAAAATTTGACGAAAAATTCTGTAATTTTTTATTTATATTTTATCTTCATATGCCTTACATTTTTCTTATTCTTCTTCTTTTCATTTCAAAATTCTAAGACTTATTGCGAAAAAGTTATTTGAAAATGACGTTTTTCTACAAGTATGAAGTGATGTTAGTTGTTGAGATATGAAAATCGACGAAGAATACACCTCTTTTGTCGTTGACATGGAGTTGATGGCGGAACCACAATGATATGCCTTTGTTTAAATAAACATTAATGGTATAGTATTCAACGTTCACATTCGAATAAACTATATCCATAGGTGAACATTAGGATTGACGATATCAATTAATTAAATTATTATATTATAAGTAATGATGCATGTCGGAAAATATTTGCATAAAAAATTATGCCACAATAAAATATCGTGTTACAAATACAATAAAATATATCAAATTAGTTTTTAAATATGTGACTAAATTACGATGTTATTAGAGTTGAGTAAGTTGATTCTACAATAAGTAATTAAAAATTGTAATATTTTTAACTTTTTTATTAAAGAAATATTTATCTTAGTGTTGAATTAAGACGGACTTAACTAATATTAATAAAATCTGTTTAATATTACGCGTCAATAGATTCGGTTAAATTGATTCTAATGTAATATAAAAGGTTTATTTCTCAAAATACGTTTAAAAAAGTAATTTTTAAAAATTTATTTTAATAAAAAAATATTTATATTAGAGTCAAATTAATGTCAGTTTAATCAATGATAATAGAATTGGCTTAATGTTGGATGTTATTAAAATTGGCTAAATCAACTCTATGATGACATTAATTATTTTTAATTTCTTTTAGTTAGTAAAATTATTTATATTAGTAACGTATTAGGTTAGCGTCATATTTTATTTAGTGTAGGTATAATTGACACTAATTTTATTTTTTTATTTCTATTAAATTAATGGCGGTTAAGTTGAAGTTAGTTTATATGTTATGATTTTGTACACATTTGTGATTGAATTGTAATTTTTTTTTTATTTAAAAGTTTAGATTCAAAGATGATAAATTTGTTTATTCACTATTTTTCTCTTGTTCTACATAAATATCTTTACTTTCATTTCTTTCATTCACACTTATCGCCTCATCCACATTCATGACAACACACACATTTCTTCACCCACACATAATGATAGAAATCATCCAACCTCTAGACCAATGGCTAAGAGAATAGAAGAAGACGAAGTCTCTTGGAGTAAGACTATACAATTGAAGAGTAGAATACCAGGATTTTATTCCTTCTTCTTAGTCTTGTAGATATTATATAGGTGCAATTTCTTTTATAATTGTTGCAGGTTTTTATAGAGGCATATGCAGGATTTATTTGGGCCTTGATTTGGACTTGAAAAATTAGCCGAAGAACCCTAGAAGTGATGGTCAATTTCATCCAAACACAAGAGGAGAAGAGTGTGAAGAATAAAAGTCCTACATCAACTAGAATAGGCCATTTTTTAAGGACAATTTTGTAAGGGCCTTGTTTGGCATGTAGGGATTACAAATTTTCTCATTTTGTAGCTGCATTTTTTTCCTTATTTTGAAGTCTCACATTTCGTAGGATATGAATAGAAAGAGACTTATGCATCTATAAATAAGACCCTTGCCCCCTTGTATGTTTACCCTTTTCTTAAATGAGAATTGAATTACTTAAATGCTTAAATGAGAATTGAATTGAATTGAAAGGGGTTTATATGTATAGTTTGCATTAAACTTGAGTTTGTCAAACAAAAGCAAGTTATAGGACATCCAACACTCCAAGTTTTTCTTTATTAGAGATACCAACTCAGATCATGTTAGCCAACCAGGGGTCTCATTGAGTAAATGATAGAGCTCAACATCTTATTTAAATATCTCTTTAATCATGTACAAATGAAATGGTACTTGCGATTGAGGATGATTTAGTGTGAGCATGTAGGAGGTTACATGGGTTAGCAATGTCGTATTGAGCCAAAAGCAAGACATTTTCTTTTCAAACAATTTTGGGCGTTATGCAAGAAGCATTGCTCTGAGCCATTCTTCATATAGTTTGTGCTTTGTTGTTTAAAGAGTGCAAACATCTCCATAGTCTTCCCATTCTTCAAAATCTTCATTGTCTGACAAACTTTGAAGATTAATGGACACAATCCATGGAGCGTATTGAAACTTTGTCTACTTCACCCAAAGAGTGATCAACTACAATGAGTGAGATAAGACTACCAACTTAAAGAGACTTAATACAGCTTTGAATGGTAGGTCTATTGTTGGGATTGTCCGATGTTCCCCTATATTTGTCCATTTTAGAAACATTGTTAAGTCTGACACTAATGTAGCTTGATGAGATTAGTGTGTTGTAGAGAGGTGATTGCTCAAGACAAATATACCTTGAGATGTGACTGTATGTTGACATATGTGTCTATGACACACATATTTGAGGAGTGTTCTACTTCAAAAAGCATGTTACTCATTCACAAATTTATTTAAAATGGCAGAAGCTTAAATAGAATAAAAATAGTGAATGAGACATAAACCTTTTTAAAAATATGAGATTTTGTAAAATCAAGAAGTGGTTACCACTGAAAACGATTTCCCAATCAAATTCAAATTAAAAAGATTATATACTCTTTACGGAAAATTGGCAGAGGAAAGTGATTCATACTTTGGAATCTAACTTGTGAAAAGAATAATTGAATTTAAATTTCCTTTCTTAACTTACATGAGTTGAATCAAGGAACTATCATCAACTGTTTCAATTTAAGAAACATCCATAAAGATTAATTTCAAGAATGATTTAATACGTTCAATCTTTTCAAATTTATTTGGTCATAAAAAGAAAAGTTAATTTTTCTGCACCATGAAAATTAAGGCCAAGACCTTTGATTTATAACGTTAAATTTTACAATATTTAACCATACAAAATAATTTACAACATACTTAATCATGCAAATACGACCTATATATCTAATTTACACAAAAAGTTTTACATACTTCTATAAAATTCTTATACATATTTAATCTCACCACATGGGTGACACAAATAGATTTATGACGGGATTATTTTGAATCATATATGACATATAGAATGAAACCACAACAGGTCCATTAAGTGTTAAAGGTACGTCTTCAAAGTTTGTAATGCGAAAACTGTAAGAGTTGAGTCTCGAAAGGTGACAGAGTTCTCCATCACATTTGTTCGCAAATCATTCGCTGAAAGGAAAGCAGAGATATTCGCAGAGAAGGATAGAGCAGGATTTGGTGTATCCATTACTATTACTCTATCATACATTCATATTTAACAACACGAACAAAGAGGGAAAAGTGAGATATACATAAGTTTTATAGAATTGCCTTTAAGAAATTTTAAAGGTAAAATGTCAAATCATTAAAAGAGTTCAATCATCACCGTAATGAAAGGTAAAATCTCAAATCATTCAAAGAGTCCAATCATCAGTGGAAAATATCAGTTAAATCATCATATAAAATAATGAATAGTCAAGATAAATGAGCAAATCAATATCAACCTTACTCCTGCTCATTTGAAACATCAAGGATCGAGTCCTCCAACCACAAACTGTACCCATATAAACACATCATGGTCATGAGTGGAAACAAAAGAAACCAAATCACAACATATAAATAAATGGAATACAACAACAGTGAATAGTCAGGATAAATGAGCAATCATACATCACTTCTACTCATTTGAAACCTCAAGGAACAAGTCCTTCAGCCGCAAACTGTACCCATACATCATGATCATGAGTCTAAGAAAACAAGTCAAATCACAGTACACAAAATCATACACTTAAAACCAGTATAAATACTGAAAAAGGATTTTGATAAATATATTGAGAAGGACGTGAGGCTTAAGGGTACCTCACTAAAAAAAAAAAAATAGTGAAAACATAAGGCAATATGCATATCTCCTTTCCCTTACCTTTGATTTGGAAGATTGAAAGGCTTAGTAAAAGTGGTGTGAACTGAATATTATTTAGAAAGAGATTTCATTTTCTGTGATCTTTGGGGGTTCCAATTCTTTGCCTTTTATAGAGTCATTTGTAGGTTCCAATTTGATTGGAGAATAGTTAGATTCATTGAAAAAAATATTGTGATGTCATGATAAATGACCTAAGCCATGTTTAATTGACAAGGGAAATTAAATGGGAAATGACCCACTCTTATCTGAGCATTAAATGATCCACAATAACTTTGGTTTATCTCAAAGTAATTTGTAAAAATTTACATGAAATTAAATTCATTATGGATCTCCTTTGAGTCTAGTCATATGGATGCGACATCTGAGAGTGATGCGGAACTGAGAATGATGTCAGTCACTATTGAGAGTGATGTCAGCTAAACTGAGAGTGATGTCAACCAAACCAAGAGTGATGTCAACTAAATCGAGGTGATGTCGTGCCAAGAGATGCAAGTCCAGGCCGAAAGTCTGATATGGTAAAGAGGCTGAGATACCAAATAATTGAGAAGCTAATGGTCGAGAGTTATATGAATACAATAATTAAGAGGTAAGTAAGTTAATAGTCGCAAGGCTTATAAGATGGTACCGATAGTGCAAGTGAGTACCGAAAGGTGATATGAGAGAAGTATCTTGGTAGCATCGTGAGTGATATTGAAGAAGCATTTCAATAGCTGATTGGTTAATTGATATGGTACCAAGAGTTGAAAGAAAATAGTTGAAAGGATAATTAATGCGGTATTGAGAGGCGATGAAAAAGAAGTAAGTCAATAGCCGAAAGGCTTATTGACATGGTATCAAAAAGTGATATGGATGCAATTTTCCAAGGGTAATACAAATACGATATTCAATAACAGATACATGAGAAGTGAATCAATAACCGAAAGGGCTCATTGATAAGACTAACAGAGAGTGATACAAGATATAATACCAGAGAGATGCGAATATGGCTCTGAGAAGAAATGCAAAAACCATATCGCCGCTTATGGATACAATATCAAAATAATACAGATACTTTTCAAAAAGTGATGTGGATACTTCCTAAAATGATGCAGATACTTCTAGTGGATACTTTCCAAGGTGATGCGAAGACCGTATTGTGCACGGAGCTCGACATTCTAGAGTTTGGCATTGAGGTCATTCTCGGGGAGTTCGACCTTCTGGTACTCGGCATGGAGGTTAGTTTTGGGAAGTTAAGCCAGAGCTTGGACTTTTGAGCTTGACCACAAAGATTCAACATATTGGGGCTTGACAATAAAGGTCGGTCTCGAGGGTTTGACCACAGATAATACGGATATTAAGCCTGATATCCATAGATAATACGGATACGGTATCCATGGGTAATATGGATACGATAACTGTATTACTAAAATTTCAAGAATTTTAATTTCTAAAAATTGCATTAATATATAGAATTTGTTCTAATTTTACAGGATGTTACAAGCAAGCTTCCCAAGAGAACAATGACAAAGAAGTAGTCTAGCTAAGGCTTAACATTTTGGAATATCTTTTGACTCTATGCTTCTCAAGCCAGAAATTGTGGTATTTCGTCTTAATTTGCCTTGATCTTTGAACGGGATGAGCTTTGGTTCATATATTTGATTTTGCTTCGGGGATGTCATAGGTTCTTCTTCAAGAGAGTAGTGAGAAAAGGGAGAGTGAGGAGAGATCCCTTTGGGTGCGTCTGATCCCTTTGTAATACCAATAGATGATATTTCGTCTACTTTTCTTTCTTCTGATAGATTGTTGGTCTACATATCTACAAACTCACAATCAAGATTTGGTAGTCTCTTATCAATATGAGGAAAGTTGTTAAATTTCACATCTATCGTTTCTTCAACTATCAAGGTATGAGCATTAAAACTCTATAAGCCTTTGATTTTTCAAAGTAAGCAAGGAATATACCATTGTTTACCTTGGAATCAAATTTACAAATTTGATCTTTGGTATTAAGGATGAATCAATCATAATCACAAACATGAAAATATCCTATGTTAGGTTTTCTCTTCCTTCACAGTTCGTAGGTAATTTTTTTCAAGCATGAGTCTTATGAGTAATTTGTTTTCTTACATAATAAGCATTATTGATTGTCTCTAATTAGAAGTGTTTTGATACAGAGTTTTCACATAGCATGGTTCTTGTCATTTCTTGGAGGGTTTTGTTCTTTCTTTCATAACCCCATTATGTTGAGGTGTTATCGATGGAGAGAAATTGTGATTTATTCTATAAGACTCATACAACGTATGAAACTCTCCATTTTCAAACTTTGTTCCATGGTCACTTTTGATGCTCGAAATGCAAAATCCTTGCTTCGTTTGTACTTTCAAAATACCTCGAACACATGGAAATAATGATTTTTGTTGGTAGGAAAATAAAGCCATGTACGTGTAAAGTAGTCATAAACAATGATCATACCATATTTCTTTCCTCCTAGACTAAAGGTTCTCGTTAGTCCAAATATATCTATGAGTAAAAAGTCTAGGGTTTAGAGTGAAAAACAATTTTTAGGTTTAAAACAACTTTTTAACAACTTTCCTCTCTGACATGCTTCATAAAGAATATCAGTTTTCCAAAATAGGTCAGGCAATCTTTTCACGAGGTTTTTATTAGAAAGCAGGTGACATTCTACCTAGTAAGATCTATTAGTAGGAAATCTCATAAAGGTTATCCTTTCGTTTGACAGTAAAGATGGTCTGACCATTAAACGATGAGAATATACATTGTTCTTTACTAAAGGAGACCATATAACCACTATTGCATAATTGACTTATGATTGTAGATTATACTTAAGTCCTTTAACATTTAAAAGATTTCTAAAAGAGATACTAAAAGTGTGAAAAAAAGGGAAATCAGAAGAAGGGAAGGTTGAATTGTGATTTAATTAATTTTGAAAAAATTTCTCAAATATCACTTAATTAATGATGCTAAGAAGATGATTTTGATATAAAAAAGAATCAAACTTAAATTCCTTCATTTGATGTGTCATCTGAGACACACTTTGCCAATTTCTTTGAATCATTTGTTTGTTTTATTTTCTCATCATGATGAGACTGTGATTCTTACATCTAATATACAACACCTAATGTAGACTTGACCCAAGAAGGTCATTTTCTCATAAACACTTTTTAATAGGTTTCATATGATGAAGTGAAATGTTTTTCAGAACGAAAACTTGTAAACAATATGATTAAATGTACATGTTTAAATGCTTGTTATAAACTAATGAATGTCTTGTTTAAACTAAAAGGGGAAGGGGTGGAGAGGGAATTGGTTTCCAAATGTTTTTTAAAATTGTATCCTAAATATTTACTATAAGTTTTCATCTAATAGTACTTAATCTAATAAAGATGTGATTCGATTTGTAATTTTGGCTTTTGTTGAAAGATATAACTGTGGGGTCACAATAGAACAAAAATTTTTTTTGAAAAAAAATAGAAAAGTCGCCACTATAGTTTATTATAAAAACTATAGAAAAACCTTTTAAAAACGAACGACCTTTAAAATCAAATTGAAATCTAGGAATGATTATGTGTAGAGAAGATATTAACACCCTATAATATTGATCCAAAGACATATCTTTAGTTAAATGTACAAAATGAAATAATTTTTAAAATATTTAAAAAAAATCAAATACGTGTATAAAAAAACTATTTTTAAGTGATTTATTTCTCAAAACTGAGAAATTTATTTAGGCCCAACAATGATTAAACTATATATTTCCAGTTTCAATGAAAATGCAGGAATTGTATAATTTTTTTAAATGTTTTGTATGAAAATATTTATGGAGTCCGAAAGTACCTTAATCTTATATATTTTCATTCATGAAAAATCAAAACGTTGTTATGTGTAAAAAAAATTGTGTATTAATATTTTGTTTTGAAGTTTCAATATTTTTTTAATATTTTGATAAGATTTATTTTTCATAATTCATGCTTATTAGAGTAGAAGATGAAGATGGTACAAGTGACTATATTTGATACACTTATAATTATACAAACGAAAATAGAGTAAAATAAACATTGACACGGTAGAATGCTACGTAAATTTTATTTTAAAGAAAATATTTAATTTATATAAGATTTATCATATTTAAGAATATATTTAGAAAAAATTAAATATTGGATATAATATAATGAAACTGACTATATATATTTTTGAATATTTTATTTTATTTTTGAATTATTTATTAAAGTGATTATATAGAGTATAGTTTACTACATATCTTGTAGAAAAAGGTATATAAAAATTTAGTTAACAAATATAAAAAATTTAATAAACTAATATTAATACTAAACTTCACTAAAACCTGCACTAGGCATATGTGAGAAAAAGAAAGCCACTGAATATATTCCAGTCACTCAACATAGAACAATGTGCATTAAAGTAAGTAAATAGCATTTTAAAAAGAAGACAAAATGACACTTATGGATTAGAAAAGTTTAATCAGCATTTCAAAACGCACACTACCCATTTAAGACTCCCCAACTTTTTACTTCACTTTTGCATGAATAAGGCTTCTTTCTAGATGGTCCTATTAGCATACGTATTTCTGAAACACTTGTACATTCCTTTGATCAAAGTATATGGACCATGTCATAGGTAAATCTCCAGAAGAGCACGAGCGATATTAAACCACCCAGGAAGCCATGAAGCCATATACAATTATGTGTAAGTTTTATTTTATATTTGTAATATATACATCTATGAAAAGTGGTAATTAACTCTAATTTAACTTTATAATTTAATTTTATAAGACTGCTTTACAAGTTTGAACTCAATTATTATTTTCAACACATCTTTGTCCCGTATAGTTTTACAAACCCAATAATTTTGTTAAGATAGACATTAAAATCATTATGATATTATCTTAAATTGCACACTAATAGAAAAACATCATTCTACCTTTGTGTATAAGGACGGTTAAAAGCTAAACTGACGTAGCCAAAAATACAGTGACATTTTTGTAAATAAATAAACATACTTCACGTCTGTTCTATACAAATCAATGTAGAGTTATATATCCAACGTCGGTTACACCTAAAAACCATCATAGAAAAGATAGTAAAAATAAGAATTCAAAATTTTAAAATTCAAATTTGGCATTGTATATATTATGTCGGTTATGGGGCTCGAACCAATATGATATATACTACACACCACGTCGGTTTTGATATAAATCGACGTTATGTATGGTCCTGAAAGTTGAGTGAAAATTTTCATAAAATTAGGAATCAATATCAGGTCAGTTATTTATCCCAGAACTGACGTAATATGTCCGTCAAGTTAAAATTAGGCGTTTCAAGAGAGATATTAACTCTTACGCTTATATTTTTCTATTACGTTTTCTTCTTCTTCACCTTCTCCTCCTTTACCTTCTCCTCAACCTTGTTGCCTCCTCCTCTGCCTCGCTACCCTCTCCTCTCAGCCTTCGTGTGGTGCCGCTTTTATTCTCACTAGTTTTCATCTATATTTCACGTGGTGTCACTTCTCACTGGTTTTCATTTGCATCTTTGTTGTTCATTGGTTTTGCTAGGGTTCGAGATGCTCCATTTTGGGCTTCTTCCAGGTTCGTTTGGTGCTTGGTGGTCTCGATTGAATGCTTGGTTTGACACCCCTTGCCTCTTCTCTTCGCAAGAGGTTAGCAAATTTGTAAAATTCATTTAAAATAGTTAGAAATTTATTTTTGACCCAAATTTTTTATCAGCATCTTGATTTAGTATATATTTGATGGTAGAGTTCTTACATTTTATAGGTTTATCATAGATTTAGGGTTTCAAAAATTTAGGATGAAAAAACTTCAAACGACCATAACTTTTGATAGAGAGCTCGGATTGAGACACTCCAAAAATAAAAGTTGCTCAAAATAGGGTAACGAAGCCATGCTGCCGAAGGTAGTTGGGCCTCCGGAAATTGCAAAATTCCATCGTTTAGGGTTTCATTTTTATTTTTCTTATTTTTCGTCCATTTTTTTAGAATGTAGTCTTTGATTTCACATATCTATACTTGCTAGAAAATTCTAAATTTTTTTTGTAGTGTTTTCTTGTATCGATTAAAGATTTATCAATCCAATTTTTTTTTTAAAAATGATTTTTCACATCGGTTGTAAGCTCAAAATTGACGTGAAAAGTGTTCTATAACAAACACCACGTCGGTTTTAGCCAAACAACCGATGTGATGTTGTCTTTGGAGCACTCTTCTATACCATTTTAGAATGGATTCATGATGTCGGTGTCTGGTTTAAACCAACGTGGAGGCTGACAATATGACGTCGATTTGGTAACCGACGTGGTGTTTGAAAACATTCAACGTCGTCTTGGTCGACATCGGTTCTGGAACCGTCGTTAAGGGGCTTCCATGACCGACTTTGAAGACTGTTATTGAAAAACCTTATATTTTGTTGATGTGAGATCTCTAACACATCTTGCTTATGCCGAGAGTGCTCAAGTCATGCATGAGATTATATATTTAAGGGTAACTCTATAACGATCTTATAGTGAATGACCTGATAGATTCATCAATCTTACTAAGACAAATTCTGATAACTTGTTAAAAAGGTGAATTTTAAGTTTAACTCAACTTTTAAAATGATATTTTTTACCTATTTATATGCTATTAATTCTTTTCCTACTCTTGTTTCCCCTCTCATTCTTGTATGTTTGGAATAATTATATACAATTATATAAAAGAAGATAGGTGGTTTTAGTATATAGATTTTGTGTCTTATTTTATCCACATAACTTCCACTATTATTTCTTATCACAATCTTATTAATTCATTAGATCATTCATATTCTCCAACAACACCAAATACCACAAGTTATCTATTATTTATTATATAATTATTATTATCTTTTATTTTTATAAAATATAGAGACATATAGCGTCTCTTTTTAGGAATAATAACTGCTTGTCTTTGAAGAAATCTATGTATGATTAATGAATGGTTAGATTTATAAAATACTATTTTAAATTCTTTAAGTGATGTAAATAAAAAAATAGGATTAAAAATATTTTATTTAAACAATTTATTTTAGTTCATGATAAATATTAGTTGATGAGAAACCCATATATTTCGTATACAATAACATGGTCACCTTAAAATAAAATCTATAGTTGGACCTTGACTTTGTTTGATTGAAGAGGGGTCCCATTAGCTTACAAATTGTCGGTGACTCACTCACTAACCTAAGGTCAAATTATTATGAATTGTACACAATTAATGCTATATTTGGATAATTTATATGTGACGTTTTTCAGAAGATTATTTCTTCAGTTTTTTAGTCATAGAAAAAACTGTCCATTTTATTTTGTTTTGATAGCGATGACTCACCGTAGCGACTCCCTATACAAAATTATTCATGGTTGATTGAGCTTTGTCATCATCTCTGGGCAGAGTAACTGGAAGCTTCTGTTTCATGCCTTGGCAGTGATACTTCATTAATTGTGTTCTTCATATTCATTAACTCCTCCAAGCAAATAATAATAATAAAAATAAATAAATAAATGAGGGTAGCGTTGTTAAAGAAAAGCTAAATCCAGAAAATAAAACACAAAAGAAACGAAATTCCAATACATAACTTGTAATTACTATCTAAGTGAGATCATTCCCAGAGGTCAGTCCAGCAACAAACACTGCATACAAAATATCCCAACTAGTATAAGAAAAATGCTTATTTTTATGTAATTAAATCCATAATATATAAATACTTTTAATGTATTTTTTTTAATAGCAAATACTTTTAATGTATACATTGTATTATGATTGAAATTCATAGTAAATATGTTAAAAAACATATAGATTATATTTTAGATTTAAAACAAATCATTTAAATTTTTATTTAAAATTGTTTTTAACTATTACAATTTCTCTAAAAGAACTATTGAAATAATCAGAATTGAGACAGTGGATGGATGGGTGTACCTATAAAATTATGGGTGTGGTTGGAAACAATAGCAATCCAAACAGTGAGTGCTCACCGACTAACACATGCACAAAGCCTTGAATCCCGGCCTATGGAGACAGTTGGGCTCCATTAATTTTAAATTCGAACCATAAGATTATATTGTTTTGGACTTTATTTACTATTTCACATATAAATATTTTATTATAAGAAAATTGAATTTAAGTTGAATATATCACATTGTATTATATATAAAATATTTTTTTTAATTTTTAATATAAATCGAGTTAACAGACCGATAAAGTCTTGTTTTTTGGATCAGCACAGACCGATAAAGTCTAAGCATTAACCCAATGATACATTGTATTGAACGGAACAACGAAGTAATTTAAATCATCTATGTTTCTCTAATGATAACAGTCTAAAATGTACTTTCTTTAGTAAAATAAAAAAATTACTATTTTCCTATTTGAAACAACTTGGGCACTGGAGTGACATTTAGGTAGTTTTATTAGGGATAGACAAATAGATGAAATATTTTTATATTTACAAGATATTTAATGAAGTATAACTCCTATTTCGTTCCGTAAAAAAAGTCCTAATTTGCTAAATAATCTTTAATGTTTCAAGGACTTCAATTTAGTTGAAACTTCAAAGAGCACACGATCAGAAAGAAAATAAAAGTTAGAAAGGCCACTGACGCATAAATGTATACATTGAGGAAGGGACGAACTTTTATTATTGTAAGTTATACCAATTCTAATATTATTAATAACTTTTTCTAAAGCGTGACTTTTACTAATTTAATTATTAAATTAAATCTAGATATCACTTTAATTATTTTCAATAAACTGTGTTAAAAAAATGATGAGGTTGGGTTACAGAATAAAAGTATTTACTTCGACAATAAAATATTTTTTTCAAGTTTATCTTGATTTCATGTCTGATATCAAACATCTTTACTTTGAATCTAATGTGATTAGCGAGAATAAGTTCGAAGCAGGGTTTAACGTGTGAGTGGTGTAAACGAATTTTAATATTTTAAAATATTACCTTTCGATTCTTGAGTTGAGAATATTCCAAAAAAATACGTAATATTAAGGTTTAAAGAAACCTGTTCTAGATAAAATTGAAAGATATAAATAAAGTCATATTGTAGGGGAAGCTCAGAATTGGCATAATAAAAGCATCCAAATTGGGAAACATTTGGTAATAAAGACGTAAAGTCACTAGTCACAATACATGAAATGATCATGGACTACTACTACAAGTGTCACTATGTAATTCGATTAAGGTCCAATTAAACTGACAGTGATGGCTCAGTGTTGGTGGTTCTCTATAGTCACTGCTGTTCTTGCTTCTTCCATGTCGTGGTTTTTGTCTCCAATTATCACCAATTGAGTTTTGTTATCATTCTCATCACTTCTGTGTACAGTAACAGCTAGCTGTTGCTGGCGTTGCAGGGTCACCTTTTCAGGGGACGCTGGCATCGAATGCTTCTTCTGTTCTTTAGACTTTCCCCAAACAACTAGGTAAAGCCCTATTACCACCACTACTCCTCCTATAATACTGATACAACAATTCACACCATAAAAATTCATCACATAGGTGAAAAACAAGGTAATTTCTCAAAGAAAATTTATCATGTTGTTTGTGAGTAATACTTATTAAACAATTAAGAGCTTAGTGTAAAAATAAAAAAAATATATATGTACCTTCCAAGGTGGAGTTTCTCCTTGAGGACTATGCAGGCCAGGGCTGTGACTATGATCATACGTAGGGGATTAAATGCAGTCACAAACACTGGCCCTGTGCTTTTAATAACCGTGCCTTGCACATAAAATTGGATTGCTGATGTTACTATTCCCTGCATCATAAATCATCAAGATATGTCAAAAATGAAGAACTGTTTGACAAAGAAAAAAAAAAACCATCTTTGGAATGTGAAAAAACCTATAATTTTTGTATGGCTAAAGATTGAACTTGGGTTGGGCCTTTGAGCCCAAACAATTTGTACTAACCGAGTATGTATAAGCAGCAAGCCTAGAATCCCAGGCCAGAGACCACTCATGAGGGGTATTGTGCTCCATGAAAATGGTAACTGCACCGCTTTGAAGTGCACCCAAAAAGCAAACCCATGTGGCTAGGGACATCTCTGCTGGGTACTTTCTCAATGTTATAGTCTGCAAATAATATTCAAATCATGCATAAGCTTCACTAGCATTATATACACCATAACCAAGGTTATCAACTTGTAATCTGTTCATTAAAACTTTAAGCTACTCTTTCATATTTTATAACTGTTGGGAAAATTAGAAGAAAGACGTCGAGAGACAAAATAAGATGAAAACTGGACTAAACATATAAAGAATGACATTATCATTCATCAAAAATTTTAAAGCATTAAGTTTGTGAGTTTTCTTTTTTATATATTACTTAATATTCTTAACTTTACTTAATATAAGACATAGACTTATACTTAAATACTTAACATTAAATGCAAGTGAATAAACTTACTTGTAAGATGTAGAAAGCAGCGAAGCCAGCACAACCTATGAGGAGAAAACATGCACCAACGAGCCAATGATTTCCGGAAGGGTCGTTCACATTCTCAGGCTGGCCAACGTGGGTGGCTGAAGAGCCTGCAATTCTAAGAATAGGACCTTTGTACAATGCCATTAGAAAAGCACCTCCAAGAGTAACCACTGTGCCAATCATTTTGGCCAAACATCCAACATCCTTAATGTTCATACGCTCCAATCTGCTCAAATCCAGTTAATTCGCAATATTAGAAATTAAGAATGGTTTTCTTATTCTGTTTTATTATTAGAATATCCATCACCATTTGGTCTAAGTTTTGACTCCTTATTTTCCCATTTCTAAGAGAACATCTTATCGGTTAGTTATGTTGATTTCCCCTTATAATTGTGTTTAACTAATTTTTAACATTTATATTAAAACTTACTGTTTTTTTTCTCTTTCTTAATAAAATGATTTTGTTTTTCTTTTGGAAAATAATACTGGGAAAATTCACGTTTACTAATAGTGTTATGTTGCTTTCAATTGATTAGGTCATAATGAATTTAAAAACAATTAAGATAAAGTAGGGCTTAAAATTGACCATTTACGCCAAGACATTAGTTTTTTTGATAAAATGTTGAAGTACTGTTTTCAGTTTTAGGACATTCGACTAATTTGATATGAAAATATTCTTTTTTTATAACAGTGATACCTAAAATTGGACATACAAAACCTAACAACATGGATGGAATTTACTATATCAAGAAAACACATAACTGCATCAAGCAACATTGAGATACAATACTAAACTGACTATGACTTATAAATTAATGCCATTAACGGCTATTATTTTTTCTGTCTTTTGTCAAGAAAAAACAATTTTAATTATTATGATTTTGGGTTTCTCCTAATTCATTATTCATGGATCAATTTTAATTTTATATATATATATATATATATATATATATATATAATCAAGATATGATATTATTTATTATAGTCTAAGCAAGCATCCTTATCTTGCAAATTCAACTAATTAAAAAGAGAGTTAATATTTTTTCATTTTTTATTCTTGTGAAAGACACTATGGAATAATTAATGGGTTTGGTGAAGAGATTAAGAAGATGACACGCATTAAGGGGATTCTTGAATGCGATGACATCGACTTATCACTACATCTACATGGGAAAATTAAATATACAAGAGCACCAACCCCATGCTCGTGGTAGTGGAATCTATGAAGGATATTCACTGGTACGTGTTTGGTTCATGTTAATGTTATGGTCTTTTGTATGCATCAAGCAACTAATCGTTTAATTAATTAACTAGTTAATTAATTAA
>Ga0099825_1004652_pt1 | contig 17912 bp, 7 predicted proteins | sample SiratroredBW_FD_76838 | JGI IMG/M metagenome (GOLD analysis project Ga0099825, IMG submission 76838) | Root nodule microbial communities of legume samples collected from California, USA - Siratro red BW | ecosystem: Host-associated > Plants > Roots > Nodule | place: USA: California | collected...
AATTATTAATAATTCTAGCATTGCTATGTTGTATCATACTATGTGACTAAGGGCTCTGTTATGTGACAATTTTGTGAAAGAGAAGTTGTTCAGAACTTGGTGAAAACTGGATGTGAAAGAAAACTAACATATTACATGGAGTGTAGGTTATAGAAGTTATGAAATTAATGTTCCATAAGTAGAACATATATCACACATTAGCAATTAAATTGTTATGGTCAACAAAAAATAGCATTGGCAGAGTAAAGGATATAATATTAAGCATCTGTTCATTAAATAGTTAAACAAGAACACCGGATGATCAAATTGATATGACCAAAGTTTGGCTAAGCTGTGAATACTACTGCTGCCAGATGCAGACCTAGCAAGATTAGCGTTTCCCTGACTTGGAGAGTAGATGCACTCCAATTGCTTAATCTAAGTAACAGGCAAGTAGACAAGGCGAAGGAGTACAGCATTGAGAAAAGACGAGTCTCCCACAAAAAATTTACTGTTTGTATTTTCTCTTAATTACTTTAACCATAAAGACTAATAGAAAAGGAGGATGTTTCTAAATATTATTGTAATAACATAAACTAATCCATTTTACTGAGACCAAAACAGGCATTTTTTCTCTCAGAAAAGTTAAAACATTATTCCCTCGTACTTTCCACCTTTTTGCCATTTTTCAATTAGAAAAACACCCCATACTTCTATTTTTGTAGTGCATTTTTTAAGTTAATTCTAATGGAAGTTATTGTGTCCTTTCACAATAGCCCATTGTGGTTAAGCACTTTCTCAACAATGGCCATCAAGCTTATTTTTAACATCAAACCTCCTATGCAGAAATAAACAATAGGGTGGTAGATTGAGGAAGTTTTGGAGTGCTATTAATTAACTTAAAAGAACTTAAACCCTTTTTTTATGTCAGAATTGTTTAACTTATTTGAATGGTCAGCTTGTTAGAATAGGTTAACTTATCTTCTTGTATTACCTATCTATCACCTATGTGTAGGTTGCTCATATCTTTTCTCAATATCTCTGATGCAAGGATCCTTAGAAATATATGAATAAGCTAAAAGGTTATTTATCTCTCAAGCATTCTTTCTATTTTCACTCTCGAGTAAAGGTATCAAGGCCAGTCAATCCCACCCTAATCGTCAGGGTTTGATGGGTATGTCGCCAGCCACCATCGTTTTTTCTCTGACAAACACCTAGTCGTGTTTGTCTTGTCAAGCAACACAGAACCCTGTGTACACCATCGCTGTCTACTGCCATCCACCATAGTTCTCTCTGACAACCAACAAATTTGGATCATCTCTACAATACAAATGACAAATGTAGATCTTGGTGTACTGAATAGGTTGTTTGATGATTATAGATGTTGTCTAGTGAAGTTGTCTAATAATTATAGACATTATCTATTAGAAGTTGTCTAATGTCTCAACATGTGGTCGTCGGGTGAACCAATAGTACTTTGTATACATTAGTTAGTTAGATTTTTGTTTTGTACATCTAACTAACTTGTAACCATTTTGTAGCCCTTTATAAGGTTGAATGTTGTTTATACCAGATAAGAATAGAAACAGACACACATTACAATGTATTTTAATAACCCTTCTTACTAAATACACGAGACAGATCTTTCATTTCTAACTTTTAGTTTGTTCTTTGTTCCTTATTTCCAATTGGTGTGATTCACTTCATCTATTTGGCACGTTCTTTTATTGTTCTTGGGCTTCTATATCGGCACTCTGAGCACAACAATGAAGAACTCAACCGATCCCAGAGGCACGAGCAACCTAGCACACAACCTCATTACATTGCTCACCTAGGCACGTTCCACCAGTGTTGCTTTCGCCAACCTCTTCAGTCCTTGTTCTAACCCCCTTTTCCTCCTTTCACTACAGATTGACATTCAAGTCCTCTTGGATACCTTGAGAGTTTTTGTTGCCCCACTCTTCTCTTTCTATAGTCTAAAATGACATCTTGACCTATCCACTCCTTTGCTAGGTCCCCCACAATTACTTTAAAAAAGCTTAATGGCAAAAGCTGTCTATCTTGTTTTGCATATGTTAAACTATGGTTTCTTGGCCAAGGTTTCCGTAATTACTTGGAAGAAGATGATAGTAAAATACCATCACTCGAGGCTGACAAAATAGTGGAAGAAGATGGATTTTCAACTTTATGCCTTGTCAAAATCTATGGAACCCAATATATTGGGAACTCAGAGCATTGAAAGCTTCAAACACCTTTTGAAAGAAGGCTGAGAGTATTTTCTACAAATAACATTCAATGACATTATGATTATGTTCTTAAATTGATATCTTTTAAACAAAAAGATCACACCATGACTTACTTTATTGTTGAAGCCCAATCAATTGTTGAGGAGTTAAAGATGTTCTTAGCATCAATCAGGATCATATGGTTAAAGTTTCCAATTAAATATTGACTATACTCTCTCTATTTTAAATTAGGAATCTATGTATTCATTAGATTACCTAATTAGAGGAATTAGAATAGTTGTGTCATTATTGCTATTGATGGTTTTAAATATCTGTGCAATATTTATAGATGGTATGATGATTAATGAAAGGAGCATAAAAATAGAGATTCTAACATGGTATCAACAAGTTTTGGATCAAACCCATGATTCCTTTAGCGGCGTGGTTGTTCGTGGCCTTTTATTTTGTTGCTTTTGGTAATCTCTTGTTCCTGGTTTGTGGGTTTGCTTCTAATTTGTGGGTCTAGCTTCTAGTCAACAGGTTTTGATCTCATTCTTGTTGTTTATTGGCTTTGGAAAAATTGTGTTTGCTTTACTGAAAAGAACTATCATGTCCGAATGTTTTAGTTTCAAATGTTTGTGAAAGAGAAAGGGGGAGGGAGATCGAGTCTTCTCGACTAAACTTCTACTCCAACCAAGGATCCATTTGCGATGGTTATATGGGATACCTAGGATGCAAAACTTATTTCTTGGATCCTTGCCTCGCTTAAACCACAAACGGTTAATTAACTTGAGTTGTTTCTCTATCGCACAAGATCAATCAAAAAAACATGGCAAGACAATTTCAACTTGAATGTGACAATTTCTGGTTTGTCAACAACTTGCATTAAGTCAAAGTCCATGAATACTTGATTCAGGTGCTTTTGTTCATATTTTCAATAACAATTGATTCAGTCACTTATTTTTATTATTGTCCTATATTGTTCTTATGATCTTGAATCCATCATTTAGCTTGAACATGAGATATTCTCATGTTTCATAGAAAATAGGACATTCAATCTTTGGCTTTGATCTTACAAGAACGTTGAATTATTGATTCGCTGCCAATTGGATTTGATGGGAGTGTAGGTGGGGATTCACTTTTGTGGAATATCATCCTTCCATACTCTTGATGAGGTCCCTAGTTTGGTATGTATAGTAAGGCCTAATCCATGAATTATATGAATCAATTTAGTATCAACTAGTAAGAAAACCACTCAATTTCACCAATCCGCCACAAAATCTTCGAAAATTATGTCACCAAATTTGTCACAAAACCTAACTGAGAGATACCGATCACTGAAAATTTTGGTGCCAATCCTAACCGAGTGTTGATGTTGGTCGTGGTTCTGGTTCAATGGTGTTGGTCCTGGTGCTAATCTTGATAGTGGTTCTGGAACTATTTGTAGTGTTAATACAAGTTCACAGGCTTGGTCAAAATTCTAATCAAGGTGCCTAAGTTGTTGTTGTTGTTGGTTCTGGTCCTTTAATGCATTTGCTGATGTGTCACAGTGCTAGTTCAAGTATTGGTTCTGGTCCTTAGACTGATTCAAGATTCTGGTTCAAAATTGGCTCAGCTCTTGAGCAAAATTTGCGTGGTGCTAAGTGAAATTTGGTGCAATCATCGTGTTGTGAAAATCACAATGGTTTTACCTGTTTCCTCTCTCTTTGTTGTAGTTGTTGTACTTTTAGTAACGAGTCTCTCACACATGACCTTAGTTTGACCTTTCTACACTTATATAAATAAGACAAATGGGCTTACACATTTGAGTCAATTCTCCACATAGGAAGGAAGCCCAGAAACCCAACAAGCAAAGCTTAAAACAGGCTTCATTGAAAATGTGCAATAATAGATGTAGGTAATGCATTCACCTTAATTTTTTAACATTCACCAACTTCATGACAAGAGTTCATCTGAAGCAATTTTTGCACAGAAAAGAATGTTTGTCTTACATAAGAGATTATTAAAAATGCATGATAAATCTGACCCTAATTGGAAGTTCAGCCTCAGAAATATTTTTTAGATTAAAAATACACATAATTGCAATCAGAAATCAAACAATGAACCAAAACAACAAACAAAATCATGTTTCATAATTGCATTTAATAAAGTTATGCTTGCCTTAAGGACGGAAGTTGCCATAAGGATGCGCCGAACAATAGCAATTGATGTAAGAATGGCAACAAGCATGATAAAGCTCATAAGGACTGTGACAACCCGTAGATGAGTCAGCTCCTGCAAATGAATTCAAATGATAAATCAATAAATATAAATCATCAATGTAGAGATACAGAATAAATACATCAGAACATAACCAAGCCGATACTCACCCTCACATATACACTAATGTAAGGATCATGCTCACCAATAATGGGGGAAATAGCATCATTTCCTATCCAGCCAACTGAAAGTCAAGAATTAGGCATTATTGTTTGATTGGTGCTTGCTCAAAATCTAGAAAAAGAAATATTTGGCTAGATGATTCAAAACTAATAGAAGCAAGCACAATAGACTTCAAATTTAATCACCAATACACTATGTATGTTTGTTATACACATACTTTCATCCTACATTTGAATATTTTATGAGTTGTATTCCACACAAGCAAACATTTCTTTTTTCATTGTTCCAACGCCCAAAAGGCATAGAAGATCAGGGATATCTGGATCATTTCCAAGTCCCAATGAATGGCTATGCTGTCACATACAAACTCAAAAAATTATCTGTATAATCTAATAATTTCATAACAATTCAAAATCCAATATTTAATCAAAGAAAATACATTATAAATAAATTGTCCAGTTCTTTTCAAAGGCATCCTGCCTCACACCGCTGGTCATAAAGTTTACCATAATTATGTGTAGAAAACTTCTAGTGCTGGTCCAAAATTCCTTTTCAATTTTCGGTCTAGATGGTTACACAAGTATATGTGGTGTCTAACTATATGTTTGCAACATGTATCAAACTAAAAATATGACCAGAGAAGTGTTGTGTGCTTGATTGGATACATGAGAGAGGATGCAGAAGTACAGCTGATGCCAGGGTGTGTATGAAAATGGTGATCTCAAAAATGAATAGGCCACGCAGCTGCAAGGAAGTAAACATACAGGGCAAGGAAAGGAAAAATGAATGTAACAAAAAAAAACATATGTTGGTTGTCTCCTGTATAGTGTTACTTCCTTAAACAAAACATGCATTTGGAAATCTAAATATCCCAGAAGAGATTCTAACCTTTAAGGTAGAAAAACATTGTAACCGATACCACTAGAAGATTAAACAAAACCACTGTAACCCAAGGCATAGCAGCAACAAAATGCCGAATCATCAGCAGCCAAATCACAGACAGAAACAGAGGTAAAATCCCTCCACAAACAATCAGCACAGGCCAAGACTTTCCAATGTCAGCCATGTATCTCTGCAAATAAAAGTATTTGTGAAACTTCAAATTTCTGTAACACATAAGATAATGCTTAAAGGCTGATAAAATGAAAGAACAAAGCTAAGTTTTAAAAAATTGTAATTAGTAAGTGTCAAAAAGGGTGAAAGAAAGGTAATGTGAAAATAGGTAGGGTATAAGATTCATAGCACGATGCATATCAACAAGCCTCCACAATTTTTACTTGTTACAACTGTTGGGAAGGTCTACATCAATTACCTAAATTCTTGACTGTGGCTTATATGTTGGATAATTTCACTTAATGTCAATTGGCTTTAATAAAATCTTGCATGGTATCAAAACCTATAGCTCATCTTGGTGATTCCCTATTCTGGTAGGCTTGCCCTAGGTTTGACAATTGGTCATAAGATGAAATCTGATAACAGCTATCAACAGAACCGAGGAGATAAAACTTCATATAAATTTGCAGTCTTTGCTATCCTAACAACATATCTTTTCAGCAGAACACTGATATCTCTAGGACACCTCCCTGCCCAAGAAACTTCTTTTAATTTCTCGTTTCTTGTCTTACAGTTTAAAACCAAGTTGCTGGTAAGGGGCTATGCTTTTCCAGAGAAAAAATCATACTCATAACATCAATTAAAGAAAAAGGTAGAAAGCACAAAAAATCACCTTTAAGACAGCTGAGGGAGAATTGATATATTCATGAATGGACTTATCAATAACAATGTCTTCTTTGATGTTAACTCCACCCATCTGCTTCCAATGCTTTAATGATACATTTGATGCTCTGGCAATGAATTGGCAACTCCAGTAAACTAGACAAAAAAGGTATGCTCTAAGCATCAAGCACTACATAAAACTCATCATATGTAGGATATGGACAGTCCCTTACGCCCTGTCCACTCCCTGTGCCCTAAAGAAAGGTGAAAAATAGGACCTAAACATAACACCTTCCTTACAAGAAACATAATTAGCAACCATGGTAAAAAGTCAAAGTAATGTATCCACACAACAGAACCATTAGCAGGCATGCAACAACCAGTGTTATCAACGGTGGAAGGCCAAAATTCTGCCATAAAACCACACCATTGTAGTCTATGGCGCTTCCATGGCAGGTGGCAAAAAATCCATCACACCATGATGCAACCATTTAATAACATTGGCAACAATGTGACACTTATGAATGCATTAGGAATGCAAAAGTTTTCTCACCATTTACACTAGGAAATATGACAGGATAACAAGGGCCCTGAAGTAGAAGTGAAGAGTTTCTCATTTCTGGCGTAAGGAACTCAAAATAATCGTAGTTCATATCAATCCAATCATTCAGTGAAACGTGAATATCTCCTTCAGGATAATCACACACCCAAGTAAGTGAATCTTCAGAAGGTATAGGGCAGTCCAGCAAGCATATACTGCGGGCATCGGCAAGTTTGAATTGGCTATCCTTCAATCCACTTTGATAAACCTGATTAGGATTTAGCCAGTATTTGAGCTCCAATTCTCGAAGATCTTGAGCTGCATGCTTCTGCCCACATACATTTCCTTTGTAGTCCAGTCCATAAGTAAGCCTAGTAAGATATAAAACCAATGAGAACACAGCCATAACAACAAACGCTTGAAGAGAATTACATGTACAATCAAGTTTCACATCTTCTTTCAGACTTTCAGTTCCTCAGCAACCAATAAACATGGGATTTTTGTGGTATATTAGTTGAACAACTAGTGAAAGTAAAGAACCAAAAAACTTTAGAAGAAAAGGTTAAGTAGAAAATGTTGGACCGCAAGAAACACCCCTTCCCCAAACACACAAGGGAATCCAAATATTGTTAAAAATTAAACATCCATGCCAAAATTACCTAAAAAAAAAGCTATAAAGTAGCCTTTGATAAATAACAAGTCAATATTTCATGCCTTAAAGTTTCACTTAAAAACTACAGCTTCCACTTACAGAAATTCCATTAGCACATTGCACAATCAGATAAAGCTGCAAACTTTAAGATGCTCACCTTAATGGGTTTCCTCGGCTGAAAGCAAAGCTGGAGTTGACAATCATGGCGACCCAGAAAGCTATAAAGATAACAAGAACAGCTATGTCTCTGCATTTTCTGTTTTGCTTAATGATTCCACCCAAATGGGCGGTTCCATCACTTGAAGGGTACCTCCCTATGACTGCACCCAAAGGACCCCTCATTTTGAAGCCTTCGTATATATGTATGTATTTCTTTAGCCAACTGCAAGCAACAAAGCTTTGGTGCTTTAGTTCAGCACTTCAGGGAGAGATGCAGACAAATAAAGAAGGGACAGAAGTGGAGTAGAAGGTAGGACACTATTGAAGCTTCTGTAATGAGCAAAGGTTTATATTTTGGGATATTGAATATTGATAATGATTATTAATGATTAAATTTTTCATTATTCATTCTATCATAAGACAAAGATATTCTCTAAAGTCCAAAGTGTTTGTTAGAAAAATAAAAAAGACCAGAGTCCTTGTCTTGTGCGGCTCCCTACATAAAGATATCCGAACTGTGAGAAGTGTGTCGGTTCAAAGGAAAATTATGGGTCCTCTTGTGATTTTTGAAGCTGAGAATGACATATCTGAAAATTAGATTCAACAATCTGAAAATTAACTGATACAATTCAAATTTGAATAACGTTAACTCATTTAATATTATAATAAATATATCATAAGTTTTAAGTTATGAAGTTAATACTTTAATTACTTCATGAACTGTACAGAGGACATCATCATTCATCAAACTTCATTCATAAATATTTTTGCAAGATAAAAATAAAATAAATAATGCATAAGTCAAAACTTACTTATCCATGAGTATAAAAAAATATAAAAAAAACTCACAAATTAACTTACGCATAAATTAATTTTAAATTATATTAAAAATTATTTTTTATTATATTTGGAAACTGTTTAGAATATTTTAACGTATATTTTTTTAATTCAAAATTTAAGTTTTATAAGGAATTTTGATTGAAGTATATTGATATGGTATAGTGAGAGTTAAATTTAAATCTTGAGTCTTATTTGAGATTTTAAATTTAAAAAAGGTTATATAATTAAATTAATTTTCTAAGTGATAAAAATTTAGAAAATAGATAAAAAAATATAAAAGTATGATCCAGTGTCTCAATTTAGTACGCATATACTAGTTGATATTGTTATAAACTATAAAATTGATTATACACCAGTAACTTCTTACAAATATGCTAGTTGATATTTTTATAAAATATCATTATAATAATATAAAACATTATTTTGCCACTTAAATACATTCACCTATGTATCTTCTAATTGTAGTTTTAGTACATTTGTCGTATTAGTTAGAATTTTGAGTTGATACTTTCAGTGCATGTCACTTTCATTGGAAATAGTTTAATAACGAATTGATTTGGAAAAAAGGCATAACTAAAAAATGTAGAACATTTATTATTTTTTTTTTTTGCACTTTTAGCATTTTTGTATGTAATTTTCTTTTTGCAATTATACAAGTAAAATTTAAGATAATTAAAAAAAAAACATTTTGTACGTTGATTTATAGAACAAGATTGATATAGAAAGTAACATACCACTTCAATTCAGTCAAAAGCAAATATAAGAATGACTCATTTGTGGTATATTTAAGTTCCTGTGAAACATATAACATTTATGAAAACTAACCGACCTATTGACAATTAATATAAAAGTTTTATCTTTGCGTATTCATGGTTATATAACTTATGTAAAATATCAAAATAATGTATAAAATTTATTTTTCTTATAATAAATTCACAAGATTCTTGAAATTGTTACAGGATAAATAAAGTATTATATTTTAATATTGCAACCACAGATTTCATAAGTGTAGACAACAATTTTTTTATTTTGACAAGATAAACATGAATTAGTTGATTAATTGAATAAATAAATAATTGTGATCCTTTCCTTTCCTAGTTTTCTTCCTACGTTTGTCTCTGGTGGATTTGATTACCATAATGAGAGAATGACTAACTGGTAAATATTAAATAATCATGCTTTAGTAAAAATAATTGAGTTTCTCTGTTTTATGAAAAAAAATAAAAAAAGCAAAGACTATGTTGAAGAAAGGTGCGCAAGAATATGTTTGATACGGTGTATATATACCACTTATCAAATAAATTATTCATTAACTTAGGAATAGAGATAATTGTTATAAATTTTTATTATAATTTTTTATCAAATATTATACTAATAATAATTTTACATGAAAAATTATTTTTTATCTAATTATTAAATAAAAAATTCTATTATTATGATTATCTGTATTAAATTTTGTTATAGTTAAACAATAATAATAAAACAATTTATATTTTAATATAATTTGAAAAATGTACATTACATTAACTTTTCTTTATATAAATGAAACGTTGAATTTTATAACAATAAATTTTTTTATATATAATTTATGTAAAAATGATAATTTAATAGTGCTTTTTTAAGAAAATGCTATCCAATCACGAGATTAAATTATATAATATTTAATAAAAATTATTAGTAATTTGATATATTCCCTCATTTAAAAAGTTATCAAAATTTAGACTCTTTAAATACAGGGTAAGGATTTGATTTTTAATTATTAAGAGAATTTATCAACATTATTTTAGGATTAATACAAAGTTACTTATTGACCTGTATTTCTTTTTGTTATTCTTTTCAATTAAATTTCATGTATATATCATTAGGATATATCTTTTTCTTTATTTTTTTTAAATTGAAAATGCTATACGATATAAAAAATTATTGGTATTGAAAAATTAAACAAGAATTAACGTTATTTTTTATTTTTTTTAATTAAGCTTATTTAACCATATAACTGACACGAGAGATAAATTACATTTTCCGATATTTTTAAATTTTAATGTTTTTTTATATCAAAATAACCTTGTTTCATACTTTTTAGAGACCAATCTGAAGTTTCTTCCATAATATAAATTAATAAAAAAATTAGTCCATAGATTTAAAGCCTTTGTCAATAAGCCCTTATTAGGTTAGCAGAATTTCAAGCAACGATTAGTTTGCTGTATTAATAAAACAACAAAATATTACTCCTCCATGAACACTTATATAATAATACCTACATATAATGAATAGATAAATTATTATATAATAATATATTTCTAATAATAATAATATTATTAATATTAATCATATTAATAATAATATTAATTATATAATAAGACTATTAATAATAATAATGTAAGTAATAATATTAATTATTAATATTACCTAAAAAAAAATTCATAGGTACGTAGTAATATTAATCTATAGTAATATTAATCTAAGTGTGCGAGTAAATTACTTATTGATCTTATCTATGAATTTGAATATTTGAATCTGTAGGTAAAATTATCTTATATGTTTATATGTTGCTTAACTTTCTCATTCTTATTCAACTGAGACTTAGACTTACTTGGATTCATAACAATCTCTCTATCAAGTGAGAGTCCCTCTTCCACATTAATACACTCTTCTTCGAGCACAAACATTTTCAAACACTGAGTATCTCACTCAAAAATGATCCTCACTTGTACCGTCGTTCACATACTTAAATGAGACACGCTTGCCTGAAACCTCCGTCAGGAGGACTTTCGATACAGGGATCAAGCTATACTCGTATGAGTCAGTCGCTGCCCAAGTCATCGGCTCTGATACCACTTGCTAAGAAAATCAAGGGGAGAAACATCAGGGAAGATCAAACAATAATGAGACAAGAGTCGACTCACACAAGGAAATGACATCACTTCAACCCAAAACCTGAAGGCATTGGGTTTGTTGGTCTTTTTTCTTCTACGTTGTTCAACTTTCTCTTTCTTATTTAACATGGGACTTAGACTCACACGGATTCTTAACACAAATAATACTCTTTTTTGTCGGGAGTGATTATATTCAAAGAATACTCGTTTAACTATGAATGATTGTGGTTTAAACAATTCTAAAAATATTTACTAGAAGTGGCTAGAAGTTCCAACAAAACTGAAAGAGTTAGTTAAGAATAACTACAAACTCAAACAATGTTCAAGAAATTAGTTAAAAAAACTACAAACTTAGAAAAGAAAAAAAAACAAGAAACACTTTAACTACATCATTCTCATTGTTTTTTCTCTTATTGATGGCCTTCACCAATTCACAAAAGTTATATTCATCCTCTCATTTCTTACTAAATTAATAAAACCAAAATAAAACAAATTAAGTAATGATATATAAACAAACTCATTAAAAAAAATAAGTAACAATTTCATATAACCCATCAATTATTCTTTCATATAATTGTCAAAAATTATTATTTAGACGCAGAAAAAACATAGAATAGTGGAGACAAGTGTTCCATGTTCTAATAAGAGTGACGAAACTTGCGGAAGTTGGAACATAAAGCAGAATCCGTGTGGGGTCTAAGTTATGCTCTGCGCCGCAACGCTCAGAATCCTCAATACCATTTTTGAATTTAGGTTGGAGGCTCACTGTTACTTCACACGTCAATTATTGCCTTCTTTATTTATATTTTCTCATACCTTATGCCAGTTATTTATATATATTTGGTTATGTGAAAAAAAATGAAAAGGTTAAGAATTTAAAAAAAATGATAATCGTAAATAAACGTGGACGCAGTTAAATCAAAATTAGCATTAACGAAAACATCACTTAAATATTACATTTCTAATTCAAATTGTGATACGTTAAAGAATTAAAAATTCAATCAAACATTGTGAAATATATTAAAGTATAATTAAAAAAATTAATAATTCAAATGTGAATTATTTTATTATTTCTTTACGTAACAATTTGAATTATTAATTTTTTTAATTACTTTTTAATATATTTCACAATATTTTAATGAATTATTATTTTTTTATCACAATTTGAATTAGTAATCACAAACGGTTCAAGATTACAGGGGTCTAAAACAAAAATAAAAAAATGATACTTTTTAAATTAATAAAATAATTTATTAAATTTATGATATTTTTATTTAAAGTTTAATTTTAATTTTTTTGATTAAAAATTATCTATTAAATTATTGTAATTAATTTCATTTAAAATATATTTTTCAATAAATAATAAAGTTATCTATTTAATTTTTACAAATTGATATTAACTAATATTTTATTAATTTAAATTTTGAAAAAACACACCTGTCAATTGAACAATTGATATCCCATTTGTTACATTATTCTATATGTTATATATGCATTTAAAAAATAATTTATTCTTTTTATGTACTTAAGAATGTTAATTAATTTAGTTTATTATTTTTAATCTCATTTTCAAATCAATCCATGCATTCATGTTAATAATATGCTCTTTAATTATTTCATAATTTTTTAACTTAATACTAATATTTCTCCAATCTCCACCGTGTTTGTTAGCTTATTTTGGCTTAGAGATTTCCAATTCAATTTATGCATTTATGTTAATAATGTGTTGTTTAGTTATTTTATAACTCTTTAACTTAGCATTAAGATTTCTTTAATCTCAATTGTCTTTGTTTTCTACTTTATTTGTACAACAAAAAACATTAAACAATTTACATAAGAAAAAAGACTCTAGTTAAATCTTTGGAATAAATTAGCCATCTTATTTCATATTTTTCTCCATTAGGAAACTTTTAAATGTAATTTGATGTGAAAAAGTGTCTAAAGTATTTATTCTTTGAAAAATCTATATTAGTTATTCTAATAAGGCTTTTCCTACTAACAAGTTTCTCAATTTAGTATCAATATGCCCCCATTAACTTGGATCATACATATTTTTAATAGTAGAATCATTTAGTCTTGTAATTTCCTCCTCATTTATCATGAGTTTGAGAATCAAAATTTTATTTTCATTGATATATCTACATATTATATTGTTATATTGCTCATTCAAAGTGTATTTTCTAATTCATTTTCTTTTATAAATGTATATGTAGCTCATTTTTGCGAGCTAATTAAAACCTCAAATATTTTTTTTTAAGTTTTGAATAACCTAATTCATATTTTGATTCATATTTTTTAGTTGACATATTTTATATTTTTATATAAAATTAAAAATTAATATATATTTAACATTGAATATAAGTATCTTGATCATACTATCTTGTCTTAAAGTTTTAAGTCTTCTTCACATTTCTACAGTTCTGCCCTTTGGTAAGTGTGTTTACATTTAATTTATAAATTCTAAATTTTTAATGCCCTTTCTTGAATCTCTGCACAAATTATTTTGAGATTAATTAAGTAATAAATAAAGAATAAAATAATTTTGAGATCAATTCATCACTCTTGCAATTGAAGATTAGGATATAATCCTTGAACAGTAGAAGCTTAATAATATATACTTATATAGTCATATTGTTAATTTTTTATGTTAATAAACTGATAGATTATTACTTTGTTAGATTTTAAACTCTTAAATTAACAATTTTAATAAAAAAAATAACATGATAATTTGATAAAGAGACATGTAACTAGTAATGAATCATTGGCAAGAGAGAAATTGATTGAATAATGGTAAAACAAGTTCTAATTTTTTATTTTTACCTGATAATGAAGCATCTAAAAGGACCAAAAGCTAACACAAACTCCAGTTCTTCAATCTACTATTTCAAACCTCTAAACAGAAACACACTCATAGATATACAACAACAATACTAAATAGTGATAAAACAAGTTTTTGGAATTGAATAAGAGGCCAATAACAATTAAACACTCAAGTTGAAGTAATAGTATAACCTTACCTATTCAATATCTTTTTAAAAAAGTTAAACATACTATTAATTTATTATTTATTAGGAGAAAGTTCAAAAACTATTATTCATTAAATGATATTTATAGTATCAATAGAACCTTAATAGTCAATTGAGATATTTTAAATTTTTAATTAAAATTTATTTTTAAGTGTACTTTTTAAATTAAATATTTTTTTATTTTATAATAATATATTAGTGTTAAATATTTTTGATATCTAAAATCTTTGTTTTACTTGCTTGGACTTTAAGTTAGCATTGCAAATAAGAAACACAGTTTAACATCATTAAATTTGAATGAAAAGATGATATCATGATTTCATTTAAGCTCACCACATCCTCATTGTACTAGAGTCAATGATATCTGGACCAAAATGGAACATTTGAAAAGATATAGAGAGAGTAAACATTAATGTATTATAAAAAATACAAAAAATGTCAATTTATTAATTTTCATGTAAAACTTGAAATTTTATAGTATCAGTCCTCTCTTTGGCTTGGGGGTATGCTTAATAAGAAGGGAGACGTGAAGTATAAATCCTTTATCCAAAAATGGGCCGTATGAGTCTATTAACCTTTTTAGTTAAACATTAACCCTATTTCACAAGAACTCTGGATCCAATGATAACTTCATCGGTGAAACAACAACAACAACAACAACAACAACAATAATAATAATAATAATAATAATAATAATAATAATAATAATAATAATAATAATAATAATAATAATAATAATAATTTGTTAAGATTTTTAAAACCAACTCCATATTTATCAAGTATTATAAACAACAACTTGGAGGTCAAGTTAAATAACTAATATTGGAATATTCAATTCGACTACTCATCCATTAGTTAATATTTAGTACTTGAATGTAGTTCTTTAGAAAAATAATAATTTCATAAAACAAGATGGTAATGGGACAACTCCTATTCGGGCTAACCAAGATGGATTAAAAACATCAGTGGCAGAACAAATTGGCACCTACCGTGGGATAGGTAAATTTTTCCTACTCCTACTATACAAAACTTAAGAGAAAACCTTATATCCGAAATGAGAAACAATAGACACTCTACGTCCAATGGAGGAACTATCTCTCGAACATGAAATGCGGTAAATTTGAAATGAAATTTTATTTTAGTTGATAGACATTAAGTTTGGAATTTTATTCCATAAATAAACATTTTTGCACATGGTAACACTTTTTTTCCATGAGTTTTTTGATAAATTTTTCCTAAGAGCTTTCAGTGAGGTCACATATCAATAAAATTCCTATGTTTTCTTTAAACCTTGTGTATTATTTGCTAGATATTGAATATGCAGGTCGCAAAAACATGGCTAAAGAGGCTTATGTTAATGAAATAACAAAAACATGGTCGAAGAGACACATGTTAATGAAATAGTAAAAACATGATCGAAGATATGCATGTTAATGAAATCGCAAAACATATGGTCGAAGACGCACATGTTAATGAATGACCGAAAGGTGCATGTTAATAAATCGCAAAAGCATGGCCAAAGAGGCGTATGTTAATGAATGACCGAAAGGTGCATGTTAATAAATCGCAAAAACGTGGCCGAAGAGGCCCATGTTAATGAATCCCAAAAACATGACTAAAATGTGAATGTTAATGAATCGCAAAAATATGATTGAAAAGTGCATATTGATGAATCGCAAAAACATGACTGAAAGGTGCATGCTAATGAATCGTAAAAACATGGCCGAAGAGACGTGTGTTAATGAATTGCAAAAACATGATCGAAAGGTGATGTTAATGAATCACAAAAACATGACCAAAAGGTGCATGATAATGAATCTAAAAAACATGGTGAAAGAGGCGCATGTTAATAAATCGAAAAAACAGGCTGAAAGGTGCATGTTAATGAATTGAAAAAACATGGCCGAAAAGACACATGTTAATGAATCACAAAACCATTACCGAAAGATACATGCTAATGAATCGCAAAAACGTGACCGAAGAGAATCATGTTAATGAATCGCATAAACATGATTGAAAGGTGCATGTTAATAAAAATTGCAAAGTCAAAGTCAAAAGGCTTAACGATGCAGGAGCCGAAAGGTTTAATGTTGCGAAAGAAGAAAGTCAAAGCCAAAAGGCTTAATGAGTCAAAGGTGAAAGTTCCAATAATGCCAAAGCAGAAAGACATAGCCAGAATGTCTAATGATGAGGAAGCCGAAAGGCCTAATGATGCCGAAAGTGAAAGTCAATGTTGAGAGGCCTAATGATACAAAAGCCAAAAACATGACCAAGAGCGATGATGACGCAAAAGCCGAAAGTCATGATTGAAAGGCTTAATAATGTAGAAACCAAAAGTACATCAGAATCATCATGGAAGTACAAAAATAAACATTCACAAACAAACTAGTTTTTATGATTAAAAAAAAAACACTCATTATTTTCTCACTTTACATTTAAATTTTATTCACCATTCAAAAAATAATGTCTAATTTCAAAATAATAAAAAGTCAACATAAAATATAATATTATCTTATTCATCATCACAAAATGATTAAGAGATGCCAACATAAACTTATTTGTCTATAAATATTCATTAAAAATAAATGGTGTGAAAAATAACAAAGGGTAAGTTTTTTTTTTTATTAAGATTTGAAATGTTAAATACACTCTAAACAACTATACTAATAACTGTGATTAGATCATATATTAAAGAATCTACAATTTATAACACATTAACTTTTAATTTCAATTATATATTATTTATATGAATTTTATATATAAATTAATTCTGCTTCATAAGTCATATAAAAGAAAAAAAATAGTTATACGTTAACAAAATTATCTAATGTAGAAATGAGTACAATCAAACATATTATATATTTGTTAACACTGCTAAGAAAAAAAATAATAATAACTTTAAAAAAGTCAGAAAAATGTTCAATTGAATAAATGTACTTTTTTGTTAAAGAAGTTTTTTTAACTTAAATTTAAAGACGTTTTAAATAAAAAATATATAAATTCTTTTAATGCTTTATTATTAAAAGAAAAATTTCTACTAGCAAATTTACATAATGTAAATCTACTTTATTATAATAATATTGTATTGTCGCGACCTAAAAATCACAACGGGTATGACGATCCACATAAAAACAAATGAAAAGAAAGAAAGAAATGGAGTCGCCACCATAATTTTTTTATGAAAAACTATGGAAAAACTAAGAAAAGAATAAGGAATAAGTCTACGAACTAGAAATGAGTTCGGGAGTCGGTTACGCGTGGGAAAGGTATTAGCACCCCACAGCGTCTGTCTTAAGACAGTACCTTTAATTAAATAATCAAAATCCAATGTGATTTTTAGAATATTTATTTTTCCCAAAAATATAATATATAAAAAAAAACAATTAAAAAACCAAATAATAATTTTTAAATTAAAGGACCCGACAAGGATTGACCCTGCTCCTACGTATCAACATCCTTAACGGGTGAAGAATCAGGGAATACGTAGTTCTACCTATGTGATTGGGTAATTTTGAA
>Ga0099825_1004654_pt1 | contig 17910 bp, 9 predicted proteins | sample SiratroredBW_FD_76838 | JGI IMG/M metagenome (GOLD analysis project Ga0099825, IMG submission 76838) | Root nodule microbial communities of legume samples collected from California, USA - Siratro red BW | ecosystem: Host-associated > Plants > Roots > Nodule | place: USA: California | collected...
AAAAAAATATTTATAAAATAATTATAACATTTATATATTTATTTTTATTTATTTATATATCAAAATATATATATATATATATATATATATATATATATATATATGTAAATTAATTACAAATTAGTTAAAGAAAGATATAATGAAGATATTTAGTTTAGACTACAAGAACATTCAGAAAAGAAAAATAAAAATAAGTTGTTCTGTAAGTTTAAATTAATATATGTAAAAAAAAGTTAGAAAAACTATATTAAAGAGCTTCTACGCATTAATTTATATAATTTATGTTTAACTTACAAGAAAAAACTTATTTATTTTTTTATTTTAAAATTGATTTCTCCATTATGTTCAGATTGATTTAAATTTGAGTTTCATTTTTTTCATACTTTTCTATGTCAAATTTTTTTTATAAAAATACTTGTTCAAAACATGTGGAATGTATAAGAAGCTGCTCTAACTTTTTTTCCCTGATCTATGTATGCAAAGGGAGCAAATAATATTGAGAAAAAAAATGAAGGGGTAGTATTGTAAACTGAGTCTACTAACTATGCTTTTTTATACTGCAATTATCTCCAAGTGAAAATATTTTTCTTTTCTTTCTTTTTTTATCTTTGTGGCAAGTAAGGTTTGGGAGGCAGAAAAAAAAGCACTGTGGAAAAGACAAAGCCTTGTGGTCGGCAAAATTGGGCTGCTATTGGGCCCTACAAGATGTGGAGCCCACATTTGCAGACGCTCCTCTTCCTATCTCACAAAGATTCAAACAAATAGTAATAAAAAATAAAGAAAGAAAAAAAAAATTGAAAGAAATAATAATAAAGCTAATAGAGAAAATAGAAAGTGATAAAGTAAAGAAAAAAAGAGAAAGAGTGTCCAATTAGACATGCCACACGCCACCGCCCCATGCTAAACCTATTTATTTGAACACTCTTTAACAATTTGGTCATCCATTCTAGCCTCTTTTTTTTGTTTCACAACATTTCAAATTGTTTTTTTTTTATAATCAACTTGTGAAACATGATCCAAGTTCAATGTGATTTTCTAAGAAAAAAAATGAAAATGAAATTTTGTATAAGATTCAAAGGTTTGTGAATGCCAACCCTAAACCCAATCTTAGAACTCCAAAATGAAAACAAAATATCCAAAAAGAAAAAAAGTAACGAAAGAAAAGGGCAAAGGAAAACAAAAACAAAAAGAGAGACATACACGTGATCGATTAAAGGGGCTTTCTATAAGTTGTTAAGTTTTTTTATGTATGTGATTTACACAATCATATGTGAGTTTAATTATGTGGTTTTTTAAAGTAAAATTCATATTTATTTTTTGTCTTTATTTTTATTGATATATAGTATCTTTTACAAAACAAAATTTATATTAAAAAATTATTATTATATAAAAAATTAGTTTTAAAAGTAGGAAACTTTTTTAATGTAAAATATTAAAAAAATTATAGTCACATAAATCTTAAAATACAATATAAAATAATCATTGTATAAATGTTAAATAATTGTTGAAACGAATAAATAATTATAAATAATTTAAATAATATAATAATTATTAACATTTATTATTCTTAAAGCAGCTTAAAATATTGATCATCTTAATAAATATTGAATGAGTCAAGTCATTAAGAAAATAAAAAATTATAATAAAAAATAATGTTTCAAATAAAACGAAACCTAAAATTAAGGATAACATATTAAAAAGAACTAGTTACCTAATATTAAACTGAAAATATTTCAATAATGTAATAAAGTATAATTATAAAAATAAAAATAGAAGAAATATCTACATATTCTTTGTGATCTTGGATATAGAAAATATATTAACCATTAATACAACTACTCTGTCAAATATGGATATATATAGTTTTATCTGTCATCTCGTTATATAAAGTTCTTACACAAATATTTTTATTTAATATACTTATATATACACATATACATGCACATTTTTACTTAATATATTTTATATTTAAAATTATTTATATACAATTTATGTGAATGAAAACAATCTTCTAAAAAATTAGAAAAAAAAGTTACTATTATCTCAATAATGTAAATGTTGAGTGAGAAGGTCCCTCTAATGATGGGTAATGATGCCCTAAATGTCATCTCACTTCAAAGTAGTGTAGGGTATACACATGCATTGTCAGTTGTTGTTATTAATTATAATACAATAGAATATATTCCAATCTCATCTCATATTATCAAAAGATGCATCTTATTAGTGGTTCCTAAATATTGCTACCATTCTAATTTATTTACTCTGGAAAAGATATTATTCTCTAAATCAAATATTTTGAGTGGAATTTCTATCCGTTAAATGAAATTACGTAGAGGTTGCCATTTCCCATAATTTTTAAAATTATTTCTAAACTTTAACTAATTCTTTCTTTTAATTCATATTTCGACTTTAACTAGCAATTCTCTTTTACGTAAACTCAACTAATTGATCATATAAAAATAATTATTTAATTTTAAATAAATCTAACATAAAATGAAATTCTTAACTATTTTTAGTTTTTCTAATCAAATTAAATAATCTATCTTTAACTATCCTCTAGACAATTTCTAAAACAAGGTAGTTACACTTAATTTTTCAGATTAGATAACATGAAAAATAACGAGTTTTAAAATAAACCTATCACACCTTTGTTCCGTTATTACAATGCAATCTAATATTCATTGTAATTTAATATTATTATCAAGTCATAATTTTCATCTTTAACTGACAATAATTTTCAATACACTAGCATAATTGTTCAATCATTCCATCAAAGGTTAAAAAATTCAATTTAAAGTATCCATCAATTTTTTTAAAAAAAAAAAAAAAAACTATAATGTTTCACGTATCTTCCATATTCAATCCCAACTAAAGGATGAATTTTTAATAGTTATTCATCAACTTAAACATTTTACTTTTAACTTATTTAGAAAAGTTTATATGAAAATCTAACTATTCTAACAAAACTTCAACAATCATTCATTTAAACACAAAGTTCAAACCTATCCACATAAAACTTTGATCATCAAACTCAAAATACCATTATGAAATTAGACTGACAAAGATTTATCAGGCTATACATCCAAACACATAACCTAAGGATGCAAAATGCCCTTCTTGTAAATAACCTAAAGAAATGAAGTCTAAACAAAATTTTGATTAGATGGATATCTTCTATTTTATGCTATTTTATTATGATAAGTCTAAATCTTGAAAAAGATGAATGTTAATTCAGAAATTTAGAAAAAAGACAGATGAAAAATAATTTAGAAATAGTTAAATAGTTAACTTTTCTATTTATAAACTTTTTAACTTTAAAAGAATAAAACATTCATACCTGTCTCATATCATTTTAACTATTTTTATAATACTAATAATAAAACATGTTAGTTCAACTTATCTTTTTCTAACTGGTTATAAAAAAGTAAGTTAAAAATCTTAACAAATTAGCATATTGGTTGTGAATTATTCATATAATAGAATATAAATGAGTTGACGAGTCAATCTCTCTTTTTACTTTTAAGAGTGAATGGACTAACACTAGTAGAAAAATGACCTTTATCATCGGTTCTAAGAGATTTTTATCGTCGGGTCCCGAATTGACGTTCACTTAGAAGACATTGAAAATAATGTCAGTTAAACAATCAACATGGTGAAGATCATCATCACGTCGGTTAAGACCAGGAAACCGACGTGGAGCTTCACTTTATGACGTTAGTTGGAAGCCTACAACTGACGTGTTATAGGGCTGTTTTTTTTTTAAAAAAAAATAAAAAAAAAATTCAAAATTTTCCATAATCACTTTGATAAATCTCCAATACATACAAACAACCACAACAATTTCCAGAACTTTTTGACAAGTATAAATAGATGAAATAGTAGGCTAAAATCTAAAAAATTGAAAAAATACAAAAAATTAAAAAAATAGGGTAAATGATGGAATTTTGGAAAACAAATTGTCAAATCGCCTTCGGGGATGGTTGAGGAGCTTCATTACGCAATTTCAAGAAACTTTCATTTTTGGAGCATCTCAATCCGAGTTTTTTATCAAAAATTATGGTTATTTGAAGTTTTTTCGTCCAAAAAATTTTGAAACCCTAAATCTATGATACAAACATCCAGAAAGCATTCCAAGCATACAAAGATAAGAAAGCATACCTCTTGTAGATAGTGAAAACAAAACCAATGAACGAAAATCAACCAAACAAAATCTATCAAAACCAAAAAATACAAAAATGAAGTGAATGGAACCACAAAAGACAATGAGAGATGAGGGAGAACAACACGAGAGGGAGGAGAACACCACGTACCCGTGAAAATATGAGCAAGAAAGCGAGACAAAATGCAAGAGAGAATGCGTGAGAGAGAAAAAGGCAATGTGAGCAAAGAGAGAAACTTTGAAGCAACAGCGAGCACAAGAGCGAAAATGAGGGAGGGAGGCAAAGTGTAAAAGTAAAAACAGTGAAATTGAAAGCACCACGTCGGTTATGGGCTTCTAACCGACACGGTGCATGGCCTGAAATCCCCAATTTTAATTATGATGGCCCACCACGTCGGTTAGAAGCCCATAACCAACGTGACACAAACCTTAATTTCACCCAACTTTTTCCTCAATTTACTCATTGTGACCATGACGTCAATAGTTGCAGTCCCATAATCGACGTCATGATTAGACACACCACGTCGATTTGTAGCTCCTAACCGACGTGGTGCTCTTCCACCATTTAAAAAATTTTAAATTTTGAATTTGTGTTTTTTACTGATATAACCATGACGATTGTTTTGTTTAATCGACGTTGTGTATATATCACAACATCGGTTTTGATCTAACCGACGTTATGAATGTTGATTTATTTACAAAAATGCCTTTACATTTTTTACAATGTCGATTTTTGGTTTAAACGACATTATATTGACGACGTAGAAACCCTTTTTTTCTATTTTTATATAATAAAAACACCAATCCAATTTATCAAATTTTATGAATTATGGGTCAAGACCATTTTATCATTCCTCCATATTAAGTTTTTACAAATAATAACTCTTCTTTTATGAGATAAATGTTTTTTATGGAAGAAAATATAAATTTCACTTAGAATATAATAAATTAGTATTATTTTAATTAATTAATTTATTTTTTATAATAATATTATACATTCTGCTATGTAAAATTATTAAAAAAAAAAAAAAACTGTCCATACAGGACACGGAAAACATACTACTTTTGTATAAAAAACGTATCCTTACCAAAATCAAGAATAGTTTATACCGATATTATTGTCATAAAATATATATAAATCAAATAATAGTATAATAGAAATGTTGTGTATATCTTTTAATAGAAATACCTTTTAGTTAGAAAGGAACGTACAATAGAACACAATTAATATCTAATTAGGGCATTCTTTTTGTTTTGTTTTACTCGAGGTCACATTTTTATAGAGGGATTCTTTATAAACTTTCTTGAATTATATATATTTTTATTCTCACAGTACTCTTTTCTTTATTATTTTCATAATATTTATTGTAGTTTTCGTAATACTTTTTGAGGTAGTTATGTCGTTATATCATTTATAAAAGAATTATATTCAGTCTTATAACAGTAAAGAATTTCGAAATTTCTTTTAAATCATATTTTTATATTGTTACTTTATTTAATCATGTTTCAAATAAACTATCTCTCTAATAACAGATTCATTGAAGATATTGTTTCTTTTAAAATTTATTAAAAATAATCACCCTAGAAATGCTACTTAGTTTTTTTTTAATATTTTTATTATTAGCTTTATTAAGATGAAAAATTGGAGGGTTTTAAGCCCATTTTCTCCTTCATCTTGAGACAAAAATTGCCGAATCTCTTTTCCATGGCGCGCGAACCGAAGAGCGTTGGTGTGAAGATCCTATGGCTTTGGACTTTTGGAACCGCCGCTAGTAACCTCTCATCCCATTCTTTCTCCTTCAATTGTTTCGTCACCATTAATCACATTCCCTTCACTCATTTCTTTTTCTTACAGTCCTAGTCACCAACGCCATGCGCACCAGAATAAGAGACATGGAAGCACTCATGAACGCCGATCAACAACAGCAACACGATGCCGCTACCACTGACTCGTCTTTGGTGGACACCAATAAGGATTGATTTGCACTATTTCTGACGCGGCCTTGGATTGTGAGTGGTGGTTAAACTCGCCGAGGATAAAAGGGCACGCAACGTGTTTGTTGAATGTCCTAACTGAACTAAGTCTGAACCGCCAGCGAAATTTGGAACCCGGACACCATGGTGATGTTTTTATAGTTTATTGTTATGTCATCATTTTTTGTGATTGTGGCATGTCTTTTACACCGTAATCTCATAAATTGATCTTCCCTTGTTAATGTTGTGGGATTAGCATAACTTAATAATTTATTTAGATGCTGAAAATGTATGGCATTTGAATATTAATAAACTAAATCAAACATGTCCTAAACATGACTTTTTCGATAAGGTAAAAAAAAAAAGTGATAGTTGGTTAAGTAAGGGGATGTTTGTCAAGAGTAAATATTTTTGCAAATTTACCACAATGGTACAATTTCTCATAATATTGCCTAAAATTGGCAAAAAGAATTGTAATTAGCGAAATAGGTAAACTGTGTCAGTTATACACTTTTCAACATAAAGAAATCATGTTAATGGGGTACGATTTCACTTATACAAAGAAGAAATCATACCAAGCACACACGATTAGCGTAAAAAAGTGGAAATCGTGCAATTTTAATTAAGTGATTAAGTGAAATTGTGTTTAGCTGGAACAGTTTCTTTTGTTGTTGAAATCGTGGTATAACTAGCACAGAATATAGTTGATGTATTTACTATTGTTGCGGATTAGTAATGTCTCCAATTATAGTTAGGGTTTAACTGTGTTCGCCTGTCTTTATTGTACCTTAGATCACGAAATAGACTTTAACCAAAAAAACATTGGTGGATGCATATTACTTCTTCTGTGTTGGGCATGGAAACACATCAAATATTTGTTTCAATCTTATCCCCCATTAACAACGTAACGTTGGACATCGTTTTCCACTAGCTAAGAGGTAAACTTTTTTATATAAAATATCTTTAAACAAAAATCATATGTATTATAACTTGTTTTGCCTTAATGAACATGTATCTTGTACAAAAGGTGACTTTGTGCACCAACGCACAAATAACACCCTTTGATCAGTATAGTAGCTCTTATCCAATTAATTAGACAACTTAAAACCCAAAGAGGTTATGTTTCTTATGAAAATTCAACTCGAAATTATTGTCAATTGTTCACTAATTTGACTTTTTTTTGTTCCAATTCATTTGGACTCCTTGCACGATGGTCGATATTGCTCCATTCATAATTGGTGAGGTATCTACTATTAGTTGTGCAGTAAGACCATTGATTTGTTTCGCAAGTGTTGAATTCCACCAAATTGATCGGGTCATGCAATAATTTGGGTTTCACCAACCCATTCCAAGTGACCTATTAAATCTCAATCAGGTTCATAAAAAAAAAAACATAAGGTGCAGAACAAAACGTTATTGGCCACAATACCATGAAAGATGGATAGTAATTTGGAACGATCGATATAACCAGCTCATTGACAGAGTTAATTCACTAGTAATGGTCATTTGTATAACACGACTACATACATGCAATGGTACATTACCCACACTTTCCTCTACATTACACCTCCCAAGCAACATATTGATGACGATATAAGTTCACATATGTACACTTTTCATCATGTATTTGTTCTTGTTTAAAATTTTGCATTTCATCCTTATAATATGACATGCCAGAAGACACTAAGCCCCTCCCTCGGAGTCTAGATGTTGGGTTTTCTTCTCATACTTCACAGTTTCATGACCAGTCATTTGGTTAATCTAGTCACTTGGGTTTTATCCCCCTTCATAAACCAAATTTATGGATTATCAAGCCCATATGTCATTCCATTCACTTTTAAACTAGGTTTCATCCACAAATAACATTTTCCCTTATCAAATGTTTGTTTTTTCGCCTCCACCAAATATGTTTGCAACTTCATTCTTCACCTGTTAAATTGCATTCCACCCTTCATTGACACAGTATTATCAGCCAACATTGACTATGCAATAGTCGCATATTGAACATCACAATAATGATAACAAGGATAATGATGATTCAGTACCACCTTTGTCGTAGGAAAGAAGACCTATAAGAGAAAGAAGAAGACCACATTCTAGGACGTCATCACATAAATATTTTTTTTTATTGTAATTGTATATTTACAAATTTTTATGTTTTACTGTTGACCTTGTGTATTTTGTATTTCTCAATTTTAAATATAATTACAACTCAAATTTAAATATATACACCATATCCTACAATTTCATAACTTAACATATATCAACTCAACTAAAATAATGTACACTAATCAATTATAAATCCTAAATTTTACAGTGATTGACTCTAAGATAATTCAAACCAACTACACATAAATCAGTTACAGATATAGTAAATATTATAAATTTAACAAATATTTTTTCTAAAATAATATCTTTTGATATAATACAAATGTATAAGTGACATTTTCAATTGAAGTAATAATATTGAAACTTAATATAAGTCATTATGAAGAAAACTCGTCATTTGATGTCAATAATCACTACATAACTTAGAGGTGTCAATACACAATAACTGAATTAAGAACAACAAAATCTTGTCATGCTCACCATCTTAACAACAAAGAAATTGTGTTAGGTGAACAAAATTTCACTTAATTAAACTTATGAGTGTTCATGATTTTCACTTTTCATGTCAATCTATCTACACAATTTTTATTTAAACAAAATGAAATCATCTCTAATTAATACGATTTTTTTATATTGAAATTGTATCTAACTTACATTCTCATTTTGTTAAATTTTTTTTCTACCCATTATTCACAATACCGCGAAAAATTAAATTATTGTAAGAAATTTACCAAAATTTTGATAAAAGAAAATTATGATAGTTGAGAGTTATATGGTTACGAGAGGACTAAAATGTATTTGATTTGTAAAAAGTATTATCTGAAAATTTCCTAAAATTTATTGAAAATAGAGAGTAATATGTTATTTCTTTATTGAATTTTTAAATTATTACTACATTAAATTATTTAATAGAGTATTATAATTGTTTTTAGTAAATTTTTTATTTAAACGAAGTAAAAGTTAGATTTTCATCTCTTCTTGATAATGTTTTTTTGTGAAACTTAATTAAAAATCATTTTTGGAAACCTGATTCTTTTGACTATTATTTTTTAATAGGTAAATTAAACATGGGAAGTACTTGCTTAACATTATATCCGTGCGAACTAAAAATTTCTCAGCTTTCTAATACCTCCTCAGTTAATTGCGATTATATAGAAATGTACTACTTTTAAATTTAAATAAAAATTTTCAAAAAAATATTGTCTTGACCATATCAATGTTATAATATAAATATTTTAATTCAAATTAGTGAGTTTTGATTTTGATCTTTATTAAAAAAATGTTTTTTCATCTTTATAAAATTTGAAATCATGTAGTCCTTTATAATATGTTTGAATTATTGTTGTGTTTATATAAAATAATTTTATTTTTTTATGCTCAAAAATATTAAATAATGTTTTAGCTCTTAATATTCATTTTATGATTAAATAGTGAATAGATGTGTACATTTTTATTATGATAATAATAATAAGAAATAATTAAAAAATAATAATAAAATTAATTAAAAAATATTACGAAAATATATATTGAAGTTATAAAAATTGTATACATAAAAATCAATATTAAAAATAAATGTTTTTAGTAATTTTAATAGAAACCCGTTTAATTTTTCATTAAAATTAAAATTAAAATTGTAATAAAAAAACTATAAAAATAGTTATAAAATATTTTTAATTTTTACTAGTGGTTATAATTATAGAATAAAAATACTTTCAAACCGCTCATCATGAATATTCTTTTTAAATATAGAGTCTAAAATGTTGGTTAACTAATATAAAGAAGCAAAAGGTTAATAGAGTTACATAATCAAATCACATTATTAATTGTTATATGTGAATAACAATCATTTCTGGATTTGTAGAGCTCTTTCAGTCAAATAAAGGCAGCTATTATATTACAATGCTAGCATAGGTTATTTAGAATGGTCATTTTTTTAATACATAAGTAATTAATTAATATCATACATTATTGGAAATTAAAAATAACAATTTTCAATTTTAAAGGGATAAAAATAAATTTTTAATCTTAAGATGAATAATAAAAGCTAAAAGTAATGATTTAAAATTTTGACAAACAAAAGTACATAGAAATTAAAACCAAAATTGACACTATTTGTGAAAGTTAAAAACAATTATTTCATATTTTATAAAAATAAAATCAAAAGTTATTAATTATATAAAACTAAAATACTCAATATAATTCATTAAAAGAAATATAATAAAACAATTTAAATTTATAGAACTAAATAACTACATGTAGAAAGAGATCCAAAAATGTGGTTTTATCTCTCCTTATTTCTTATCCATCATCATCCACCTTATATACCCAACCAACCCATTTTCCATTTTCCATTTTCCAGCGAACCTGTGTGTGGCCTTTATCTTTCCACCACTTCACTTCCCATGGCTGCAGCTTCAATGTGTATGAGCTTCAACCTCGCAACAGCATTCAAGGGCCTCTCCTTATCTTCTTCCTCTTCCTTCTTCGCCGGAGCTTCTCTCCGCGCGGGCCCCGCCTCCGTCGTCTGCCTCCCACGGCGCCGCCCCCTCATCATCGAGAACGCGCACAAGAAGGGAGCGGGAAGCACCAAGAACGGCCGTGACTCGCAGAGCAAGCGCCTTGGCGTCAAGATTTACGGCGACCAGGTCGCCAAGCCCGGCTCCATCATCGTTCGCCAGCGCGGAACCAAGGTGCCTCCCTTACCATTTTCTCTTGTACTTTTCGGTGAATTCCAGTTGTAGGAAGCCATTATTCACGTTAGTGAAGAGAGTTCGTGTTGGAGTTGGTAATCTGATTGGAGAACATTAGAAAAACACCTAAGCAATTGTGCTTAAGTTTTGTCTTTCCATATTAGGCGCTGAATCTAATGTGCTTTTTGGTGTATGTCTTGAAAATTTTCGCTGGTAATATGTGCAATAAAGGTGGATGTTAGCTATTAATTAAGGTAAGGTTATAATTTTAGTTGGAGAAGAACATAATGTATTGCGCTTGAGATTTGTTTGTGGTTGGAAGAAGTAGGAGTGATAGTCTCAATTGTTGACGGAGTAACAGTTTGGTGTGGTCTTCTGTTTTGATTTTCAATGGTGAATTGATGGTTTTTGGAAGGTGGTGGATTATGGATAAGCTTGTCTTGCTTTTGTGATTTGTTGATTCAATGCTTTATTGAAGTTGTTAAATAGTTTATTACTGAATTGATGCCTGGAATAAAAATTTACATCAGTTTGCATTGGCAACCACAAGATAATCAATGTTTAGTGCACTGTTCTGTGGCTAGAAAATGAATACAAAAAGAGCAAACAATGGAGGGTCTTCTGACCAGCTGAGTTGCCTTGTGCAATTAACAATATTGCAGTAGTTTCCTCTGATGATTGTTTACTATAGTAGAGCTTTTACGTAAGTTCTATAACACTTTATAGACTGGAAGAACTTCCTGAAGTCAGTTTTATGTTTAGTGTTATAATGGTATTGATGGTGTAATGGGAATCTTATAGTTACAAATGTAGTCTATAGTCAATCTATTCAGTAGCAGAGCTAGAGGACAATTGTATTTTGGGGGAGGTCATGCTTGAGAAGTGAAAAACAATAAAAAAAGCATCTTTATTAATTCTTAAATCCTTGCAAAAGGTAAGTAAATGACGCCTTCGACATAACTTGCTAGACCCAAAATCTATTATACCTTTGTTACTACAGTTTTCTGTACATGCTGTCTAATACAAGCGCCATTCTCATTGTTTCCATCATCTAATTATTTTTCTCTGCAAACCTTGAAGTTTCATGCAGGAAAGAATGTGGGGCTTGGCAAAGACTATACTATCTTCTCCTTGATTGATGGAGTGGTAAAATTTGAGAAATATGGACCTGACAGGAAAAAGGTGAAATAATTTTTTACAACTAGATGATGATATGTGTCCTATAATCCTAGAGAATACAAATTAATGAGCTATGCAACATGTATTACTACAGGTAAGTGTTTATCCTCGAGAAGTACAACCTGAGAACCCCAACAGCTATAGAGCAAGGAAGAGAGAGTTCTTCAGGATGAAGCGTGAACGCAAGAAAGCTAGACAGGATGGAGCAGTACTTCCACCCCAGCTTGTTCTGGCTTCTGCTGATGATGCATCAATCACTAATCCAATGTGCTGATTCTGATTAGATTACTTTACTGTGTAAAATACCCGTCTCAATTTTTTGTGCTTTTGTGTATCTCTAAACCTTGTAAAATTTTATTAAGTTTTGTTAAAGTATCGAAGTACCAAGATGACTGTCCTTGTATTCTGGGCAGGAAAATTGAATTCGTGCTCAAAATGCATCATTAGTGTTCTAAATCAATACCCTCTTTTACTTATTCTATAATTTTTTTATTTGATGAATGAGAGAAGTCTTCTGCTTGATAAGTTAACGTATTCAAAACATTTAGTCATCACTTGTCATCTCAATCGTAACATTGCTTGATGAATTGTATAGCATGAGAACTTGGTTTGTAGTATTTAGAATACAATTCGCATGCCGGTTGCACTCTGTTATTATTGTGGCATACCAGTCAGAGTCATGGTAATTCAATTGTATGGGTGAATCAGTTCAGTGCATCCTAAAATCCATGCCTAATGTAACCAACAGTTTTATGGAGTTTCTTATTAGGTGTTGTATTCACCCTTCCGAAATGTGAAAATGAATTAGCGTCAGGATAATATAGGAGTACGCTCTAATGAGATTCATTGTAATTGATTGGAAAAATAATCGGTGCCTCATCAAACAAATGAACTTCGAAGGTAACCCAATCCAATTCAACTGAGCATGACATGATATGAAATAAATTTCAGTGTATTTATCTATCTACCCGTACTTTGTATTATATTTAATGAATTGAGTATACATGTAAATACTAAAAAAATCCAAATGTATGGTTGCAAATGAGGAGACTTGTGTAACTCGGATTTTGCCAGAGGAATGAAGTTTTTTTTTTTTTTTATTTATAGTGTGGATTTATGCTGATGTGAATGTAAATGCAGACATACCCAATCCTAATGATAATACCATTTACTCTTTCTGGTGTTTTAATGAAGTCATCAAGAAAAACGTCATCGTACTTATGATCAATTGGATGGGTAGGATTGCAAATAAAAAATCAGTAAAATTAAACCCTACTCTTTAGTAAATGTAAATTCTTCAATGTGAATTATTAATCAATTACAAAAGTGAATATAAACTGATTTTTATATGATGTAGGGCAAAAGGACAAATTTGGATATACATTTTCCTAGAACATAATCCAAACAAACCCATGTTTAGTCGTGGATTGAAGGATAATTAAGAATATGATGACAATAGATTTGGAATATTTGATGAACCTGCTCTTTCACTTTAAAACAGCTAAATCACACAAGGCTTAGCTGGGCAAGTAAATGATAAATTTACATTTGCCATAGCTGATAGAGTTGACTAAGCAGAACAATGGGGACCCTTGGTCCCTTGGTGGGTTGCATGGAGCATAAATTGAACTTGAAGTGTACTGTGGCCTTTACATTATTTGAACGAGATTTTTCACATTATTTGAATGTTAGCTGAAAATCCTTGTGATAGAAATCATGATTGCAATGTCTTAAACTTAGTAAAGTAACATACAATGAAATACCATCAATTTCTAAAAACTTTGAGTGAGTGATTTACATTGGTGAAGCCTCCATCAACCATGAGATTGTCTCCACTTATATATCTTGCATCATCACTTGCAAGGAATAGCACAGCATTAGCCACATCGTGAGTAGTTAACTCTACCCCCTGCAAGTTTGCATTTTTCCCAATAAAATCACGAAAACCAGCCAAGGCATCCTCAGTTCTTTCATCCTCAGGAAAATGGGCCACAGACAAAGCTGTTGGAACACCATAAGGTGACACACAATTCACCCTTATGCCATGTTTTCCCAATTCAGCTGCAACATTCCTTGTCAGCCCCAGTACAGCATGTTTGGAACCTGTGTATGCATGTGGTCCGAGGCCACCTATGACACTTGCTACACTGCCTACAGAAACAATTGAGCCCTTCTTCTTTGGGATCATAATTCTAGCAGCATGTTTCATCCCGTGGAACACTCCCTTCACATTTACACTGAACACCTTGTCAAATTCTGATAAGTCTGCATTGCGGATGTCAGGAGAAGGTGATCCAGAAGTTCCAGCATTGTTGACTATGATGTCCAGTGTGCCAAATCTATCCACCGTGAAGTCCACTGCATTGGAGACATCTTCCTCCACAGTAACATCACCATGGAAAAGAACAACATTTGCTTCATCACCAAGGGATTCCAACACCTGCTTTCCGAGGTTGACTTGCACATCAACTATACAAATTTTAGCACCATGAGTGTGGAAGAGACGCACAATGCTTTCTCCAATTCCATCTGCCCCACCTGTAACCAATGCCACTTTGCCTAATAACCTGAGAGAAAGAGACCATAGAGAACTTGGAAGTTCAGAAGATAATTTGATTTTTATAATCCAAATCTGTCGTGATATTTTTATAAAATGTACTGCAAGTATAATGTAGGTAAACCTTAGAACAGTTATTCAAAATTTACTCATGTGTATTTGTTGGTTTCTAAATAACTCAATATATAACATAACATTATGTTCTTACAGTGTTGTTACGGAGGTTGAGAACAAGATTTCAAGGTGTCAACTATGATGGTCTTTCTACGAATCTCTAATCTCTAGTAGCTGGGACAATGGGAAAATACTTGCCAAAGGTAATCTGATGCTCTCGTTAGTGTTTGCTTATCAGAATTTTTCCTAGCGTGTCTTAGAATTGATCTCCAAAATCTCCTAATTTCACGCACTGTTCACTATTTATACCCTCTTTCCTAATGACACTTTTCATTTGTCTTATGCTATCAGGAAGACGTATAGCCTCTTCTATCAAAGAGAGATACGATAGGTGTTTTGCACTATGTATCAGAGAGAAGACGTGCAGTCTCTTCTGCATAAGGTACGTCTCTTCTGTATAAGGTATGATTGTTTTTCTGCACTATGTGTCGGCAAGACGTGCAGTCTCTTCTACATAAAGTATGATTATTGTTCTGCACTATATGTCAAAGGAAAAATGTGTGGACTCTTCTTTGTTAGAGGGAGTGGGGATGCTGTTTGTTGGTGCTGGCTGGGTACTTGTGGCCTGGGTACTTGTCGGCCTGGGTTATTGTGGGTCCGGCCACTTATCAGCTTGGGTACTTGTCGACTTGGGTTCTTGTGGGTCTGGGTACTTATCAACTTGGGTACTTGTTGGCCTGGGTTCTCTCTGTAATGAGCTTTGTGAATACATGTTATCGGTCATGCTCCTTATTGGTCGTATAGTACACAAGTCTTCCAAGCTTGAGTAGTTGTTAAACTATGAGGAGCTCAATGGCGTTGTCGGCCCCACTCTTTGATGTCCGTATAGTGAATGTTGTCGGTAATGCCCTTTGGTGGCTCCATAGTACACATTCAAATATAATAAGTGGTTTGGTTGGATAATATTGTTCTAAAATGGATAACTCCATTTTCCATATTAAAATATGTAAATTGTAAAGCAAATAACAAAATGACTCATACCACTCATTTAATGGCACTAGCTTAAATTTCTCATAAAAATAAATATGGTACAATAAGAACTAAAGATTGATTAATCTCTTTTTGTTTCCAATGTCATCTACCAAATAGATACTACATCATATGTAGAAAAGGATTTGTTAGGATACAATTGCAAAAATTGGAGAATACGAGATTGCAGAGTGAGTTTTATAAGGCTGTAGACTCTTCAACTACAGCAACTAGCTTTTGTTGCGTGGTTCTCCAAAGATTTTAATCAACTAGTATCAGATCCTCTAATTGTGTAAGGATACAATAACAGTCTACCATACAAGATTATTAGAAAAATATAAACAAGGAAACCATCAATTTGTTTTGCTATCCACTTTGTTAACCTGTCACAATACATACTCAGGCTCAAAAATGGAAAAACTACACAAATTATGGGACTGAATTCGACTTCTAAGTTGTGTATAGTGAAAATTATTTTGGAAACTGGCTGTGTATATAAACCTAACTATACATACCCTCACATGTTAAGGTACTATCTTTTTCCATTCTTATAACCCTGCACAACATGGCCACATAAGCAAATTATCAGAGACTAGTGAAAAAATCCTCCAATGTTAGTATGATACAAAATCCACATTCAACTAAATCTGAACATCAGAGTTGTCAAACACCTTTAGAAGAAAAACGAGAGAACCATGAGAATACATGGAAACAAGCCTAAAGCTTAAATCCATTTGAACTGTGGACTTTGGTTAAGTTAATCTAATTCATTTTTTTAGTAAGAAATTTTATAATTTGGGATGAGTTATGTAAGTAGATTCTTTAAATATATTTTGCTCTTATTTTTTATATTTATTACATGACAATAAAAATGAATTGACTCCACTCACTATTTACAGTATTATAATCAGATTATTTACCTATTCCACTAAATATAATCAGATTATTTATCTATTTCACTAAATATTAATTCATAACTAGAAGGTCATACTATAAAGATAATAAAAATCAAAATCAAAATGTCAAATTATATAATTAAATAAATAAATTAATTAACCATCCAAGAGAGAAAGAGAGAGCTAAAGAAGTAAAGCCTGCAGCAGCAACAGGGTTCCAAAACCACAAACATATGTGAGTTGAAGAGTGAGGAAGCAAAGTTAGCATAAGAAATATGTATTACCTTGGAGTTGGAGAGGAAGCAAGAACAATACCTGAAGTGGACATGGCTATCTACTTTCTCTGTGTTTCACCTCCTACAATTTATGAAGACACACAAAACTAATCATTAGGATCAGAAACGTTGCCAAACAAAACATTTCTTCTTCTGTACATCTGTTTAAACTGATAGTGACTGAAACTAGAAACAAAAGTTAGGCAAAAGCACCAACAGATACATTTTTTTTCGTTTTTTATTATTAAATAAGTACTAATTTTTATTTTATTTTTATAAAAATGGATAAATCATAATACAGAGTTACTACGTTTTTTACTTAAAGTTCAGTTCAATTTTGTGTTTGCCCAAATTCATATTACGGTGACCGGACTTCTTTATTTGAAATTGTATCTCTCTAACATAATTTATCTATTTTCATAAAAAGAAAAGTTTTACACTAATTAAATAAAAATAAATAAAAATTATACTGATTTTACATAAAAGTTAAGTAGAGAGAACTAGTCAAAATCGATAAAAAATCATGGTACTATTTTTTTAGAGTTATTTTTCTTCTCCAACTCCTAGCAAAAGTCCTATCTTAATATTCAGAAATTCTCTTTCATCTTTTGAACCAAACCAAACTTTTTTTTTTTTTTGAATTTCACTTGCCTTGTATGATATTATTTAAATATTGCTCGTACCTCTATACTTTAAAAATAGAAATTGATATCTATTGTATTTTAATAAAATAACATTTTTAGATAAACATTCATAACTTTTTGTTACGTGTTTAACAGGTCTTGCTTAGCTTTTTTTTTTTTTTTTTTTTTAATTTTTTTATAAATTTTCTCCTCTTTTTTTTTATTTTTTTAAAAAAATGGACTTTTTTTATGTTTTTATGGAGTGGTGTATTTTATTTGGTTATAAAAACAAAAAATAGAAATTT
>Ga0099825_1004657_pt1 | contig 17909 bp, 15 predicted proteins | sample SiratroredBW_FD_76838 | JGI IMG/M metagenome (GOLD analysis project Ga0099825, IMG submission 76838) | Root nodule microbial communities of legume samples collected from California, USA - Siratro red BW | ecosystem: Host-associated > Plants > Roots > Nodule | place: USA: California | collected...
ACGCAAAACAACAGTATTTAAACCAAAAAAAGAGGAAAATGGGAGAGAAAAAAAAAAAAAAAAAAAAAAAAAAAAAAAAAAATTGAAAAAATTTATTTTTAAAATTTTTTTTTTTTTTTTTTTTTTTTTTTACCTTTTTTGTTATTATCGATTGATTACGATATTAGCTTAGGCTTTGCTTCTGCAAATCGCAACCCAAAATCTCTTCCCCTTTCCGTCTCTCACCGATTTCTCGTTTCAATTTCTCTCCGACTTAGGTAGCCCTCGGACCACTTTCGTTTTTTCGGCTGGGATTACTCGCGTCACACGATTTTTTCCGAGGGACGGAATCCGTGAATTTTCCGGCGAGGTAAGATTCCGTTGAAATTTTGCTTGGGTCCGAGGGGAAGGGGTTAGGTGTGTAAAATTAAGAGCGGTTTCGCGTTAGATCTGGAGATTAGGGTTTAGCTTTGGTTGCGGGAGATGCTAATTTTGGCGAGGGGCTTTGGTAGATGGAATCAGAAGTGAGATCGGGTGGTTCTGGGGTTGTGGTGAAGAGCAGAAATTCCTCGGGTTGTTTAATTGTGCGAAAGAAAGGGGATGGGTTGGGTGCTACTGCTTCCACCTCTAGAAAGTTCTATGAATCGAAGAAAAGGGGCAACATCAGCGTTTCCGTGAGTGATTCTGGATCGAGTGACGTGTTGCTGATTCCTCCTGGTAGAAGGCTTGGGTCTGAGACTCTTCGTGCTTGCAATGGTTTGGCTGGCTCTGAGCGGGTTGGGAGTGAGGTTAGTCGGAAGAGGGACAGAATGGAACGAAGTAGGGGTGCGGATGAAGGTTTGGAGCAGTGGGTAAATAAGCGTAGTAGGTTGGATGTGTGTGATCTCGAAGAATATGATGGCATGGATGTGGAGAACGTGAGGAGGAGGCATTTGGATGGTAATGGAGTTGGTTTTGGAGGAAGAAGTTTTGTGGGATCAGTTCATGCTACTAGGAGTGGCATTGATAGGGAATTGAAAAATGGGTCAAGTGGACTTCTTCTTGATAAGCGAAAGAACTCTTATGTTGACAGGTCAAGTGGCTTGTTTCCAGGAGATGATGATCTTGATCGCATTAGGTTCAAGACTCACAGAGATGGTGTTCGGGCACCTATACCCTTGCAGAGGGAGAAATTTAATTCGGAGGAGTCTATTAGGGTTCAGGGAAAAAATGGGGTTTTGAAGGTAATGATTAATAAGAAGAAGGTGGGTGGGCAATCAGAACAGTATTACGATCATCACAAACCTGTGGAAAGCAGGCAAAGGTTGAAAACTGAAGAGCCCACCAAGAGGATGAAGATTGAAGAGACTGCCAAGAGGAATGTTCCAACTCTTCCTTCATCATACCTGGAAACAAAACCTGTTGAGAAACCAGTATTACTCAAGAGGCCGGAGAAGAAACAGATAGCATCAAGAAAATCTTTGTCAAGCAAGGATAGCAAGGGTGATGAGGGGGATTCGGATAACAGTGACACATCATTAAATCCCAGGGTAAGAAATACTGAAGCTGGTAAGCCTGTGAAAAAGATGTTCTCCGAGGATGAACAGACTCCTGTGCATGATAAACTCTCAACCACAAAAGCGAAAGAAGGAAAAGTCAAGCGTGGTAGTGGTACAGAAAAACAGAAACTACGAGAGCGAATAAGGGAGATGCTGCTGACTTCAGGTTGGACCATAGACTATAGACCTCGAAGGAACAGAGACTACCTGGATGCAGTTTACATTAATCCAGCAGGTACAGCCTATTGGTCTATCATCAAGGCCTATGACGCGCTTCAAAAGCAATTGAATGAAGATGCTAAAGAGGTCAAGGCTAAAGGGGATAGTTCTTCTTTTGCACCTATCGCAGATGAGGTGCTCAGTCAGCTAACAAGGAAAACTAGGAAGAAAATGGAGAAAGAATTGAAAAACAAGAAGGAAAAATATGGTAGTGAAAGTGATAATGAAAAAGAGCCTCAAATAAGAAGATCTGCCAGCAACAAGCATGACATTAATAGCACTGATAGTGATAACAATGAGGAGAAATTAAGCTCCTTTATAAAACAGGGAAGTAAGTCGATGAAAAATAAAATGTCTGAAAGTAACATTGTCAGTGCTCGCTCTAAAATCCAGAATGCTACCCATCACTCAATTGACGGAATAGAAAAATCGTCTGGATGTGATTCTCGTATACATGGACGGAAGAGTAATAAACAGGGAAGATGTACCTTGTTAGTTCGCAGTTCTAACCAAAGATCAAATTCAGAATCTGATGGCTTTGTCCCATATATGGGAAAACGGACAGTTCTTGCCTGGTTGATTGACTCTGGAACAGTGGAGTTAAGCCAAAAGGTTCAGTACCGCAGACGGAAGAAAGTCCTGCTTGAGGGGTGGATCACAAGAGATGGCATACATTGTGGCTGCTGTAGTAAAATCCTCACGGTTTCAAAGTTTGAGCTTCATGCAGGAAGCAAATTGCCACAGCCATATCAAAATATTTTTTTGGAATCTGGAGTTTCTCTTCTACAGTGCCAGATAGATGCATGGAACAGACAAGAGCATTCTGAAAAAATTGGTTTCCATTCAGTAGATATGGACGGTGATGATCCAAATGATGATACTTGTGGTATTTGTGCAGATGGAGGGGATTTAATCTGTTGTGATGGTTGTCCATCAACATTTCATCAGAGCTGCTTGGATATACAGGTATGTGGGCATATGTTATTTTTCACGTGTCATGGTTCTCACTCCGCAACATATTGTTAGAACATATTTTTTTTGTTATGATTTTGCACTGTTTCTCGGTGAACACTAGCATATGAAATTTATGTTTCTCTTCCAGATGTTGTTTGGTTTATTGAATCTTTTTTGGGGTGGTCGAAGGAGGCACTAACATGTCTTTGTTGGTTGCTTTGTTGTTACGATGTCAAGGGGACTGAAGACACGTTCTTGTTAATATGCTTTTGCAAATGTGTTTAGGGGAATGCTGAACAAAACTTGTGCCTACTGAATACTTAAATGGTTGAATCTGTCCACTGTCAGCAAAAAGTTCATTCAAAGAAAAAACCTTCCTATAGTATATTCTATGAGGGCTTCAATAATTTAATTTATGGCCCTCTAACTTCTTTTATATCTAGTAGGCATGTTAAATAGGTTTTCTCATCGAAGTATGTTTAGGAGGATTGTTTTTTCATGAGGAATTCATTTATGTTGTTGCAGATGCTTCCTCCTGGTGAATGGAATTGTCCAAATTGCACCTGTAAATTTTGTGGCATAGCCAGTAGACTTTCTGAAAAAGATGATGCATCAGTGCCTACCGTACATACCTGCAACTTATGTGAGAAAAAATGTATTCACTTTCTCTCATTTCTATTTTTGATGTTTCTTCAATATGTTTATATTCTATTGGCCATTACTTTCTTCTGTTTTTCCCCTTTGACGTTGTTTAATAAGTACTTTCCATTTGCATAGGTCATGACGCTTGCGCTAAGGAGATGGATGCCCTTCCTAATAACCTCAATACATCAAGCCTTTCTTTTTGTGGGAAAGAGTGCAGAGAGGTACATCTTACCGTTATTTCTTGTTTTCAAAATTTAGCCGTATATATATATATATATATATATTTAACCATTTTCTTCCTCATAATTCAGCATGCATGAGAGTACCACCAATTATTGTGCACTAGTCTATAGAATGTGCTTCTTCTAAGACACTGTTATTTTCTTTTTATGAATTTTCGTATTTTAATGGTTTATTAAAATGAATTTTTTTCAAAGCTGCTGTGATAAAGCCAGATTCTGAATCGTTGTTATGTTCTTCGTACTTGTACAGCTTTCTGAACAATTGAAGAAGTATCTTGGTACCAAGCATGAACTAGAGGCGGGTTTTTCATGGTCTCTCATTCATAGAACAGATGAAGACTCAGAGGCAGCTTGCAAGGGAATTACTCAGAGGGTAGAATGCAATTCAAAATTGGCTATTGCACTGACTGTGATGGATGAATGCTTTTTACCTGTTATTGATAGGAGGAGTGGGATCAATATAATCCGTAACGTTTTATATAATAGTGGGTAAGTAGTAGTTAAAAGTTCAAAACGTTATGAATTCATTATGATACCTTATATTTAATTTATGAGACCTCTCATTCTATTTGTTTTCAGATCAAACTTTAATCGGTTGAGCTATGGTGGCTTTTACACTGCTATTTTGGAGAGAGGGGATGAAATCATTGCTGCAGCATCTATCAGGTACTAAGCCTCAGACTTTTTCTTGCTGACTCGTTTATTGAATCTCTGAGCTTTTCTTTTCAAGAAGGAAAACTGCAGAAACAGTAGAAATTGGGAGAGTAAAAGGTTTTTCTGTTGCAATTTGATTGAATGCCTAATTACCTGGTATACCTCTGAAAAGTTAGGGGAACTAAAAAAATAATTAAGAAAAAAAAGTGTAGTTATTGAGACAATTTGTTTTGATCATATGAAGGAAATGAAATTCGTAATTATGTCAAATTTTCCAGCCATGCTTCATTTGCTTTAGAGAACTTCTCCTTTTCATAGCATTTATAAAAGGGTGCCATAATGAGGAAGCATGAGTGACATTCGGTAGTCACTCTGGTTTCTAACTTTATTGAAAGTGAGATTCTTTTTTTTACTCATTTAGCTTAAAAGCTAAAAGGCCGTGACCTTTTTCTTGCTCTCATAATCTATATCTATGCTGCTATGTGATTTTTTTAGTCTGAATAAATGAGAATATGCATGAGTATTAACTTCCGTGTCTTAGGTTCCACGGTACTAAGATAGCTGAGATGCCATTCATTGGAACTCGTCACATATATAGGCGTCAGGGAATGTGTCGCCGTCTTTTTTCTTCCATTGAATCGGTAAACCTTAAAGCTATTATTCATTGTGATTTACTTACACCTAAGATCTATTTAGAGCATTGATTGGGGTTTTCCTGTATACATCTTTTATTGACACTAACACATTCTTATCTTATTTGTTTCTCCTTGATTGGAAGGCCCTTTGCGCAATGAAGGTTGAAAAACTAGTTATTCCTGCAATTGCTGAACTAACACATACATGGACTACAGTTTTTGGCTTCACACATCTGGACGAGTCACTCAGACAAGAAATGAGGTCACTGAATATGGTGGTCTTCCCTGGTATTGATATGTTACAGAAGCTGTTAGTGGAAGGTAATAAACCTGCAGATGTTGATGCTGTTTTTGTTGAAGTAAATTTCAGCTAGTTACTTTTGCTGGTGCATAAGTTTTACTTTCCTTTTCCTGACAGGTTCTGAGAAAATGGGAAATGGAGACAACGATTTTATCCATACCAAAATGGGAAATAGATCAGATATGGGTTCTTCAACACCACAAGATCCCCGTGGAAGCGATGATGTTAGTTCAAATCCTGCTAATGAGACGAATGACGAATGCAGCGATGCTTCTCGAGAACTAAACCAAGTTTTGGTTGACGGGATTCTCTGTTCCAAATCTCATTCTGAGGAAATGGTGTCTGATTCAGTTTCAGATAAATGTGTTTCTCCTTCTAGAACTAGTCACCGTGCACTGGAAATGAAGAATAAAGTGATCGATGCTCCTCCTGTTGAAAAATTAGTGAGAAGTCACCCAGAAGATATTCCAAATGTTCAAGCTTTGGTTCAGGAAACTGCTTGTTCTGATTCATGTTCAGCAGAAAACCTTGACAAGAAATGTCGCTCGTTCACTGCTATGAATTGTGATATTCCAAATGACGCTCTTGAAGCTGTTACTTCAGGGATTTTATCAGAAGAGAATATTATTCCAAAGGGAAGTAATCAAAATGTAGATGTCTCCATTTCTGCTCTCAATCATGCCGATGAGAGTTTGTTGCAACTAGGATCTGGTTCCAACTCTGAAATTGGATGTAAAAATGGGAAGGATTTGCTTTTGAACCCATTAGTTGCTTCAAATGAAACATGTCTTGATGAAAATGGTGTAAATGTTTCCGGTGATAGTTCTGAGACTGTTGTGGTCTAACAGATAACCCAGTTCTGTACTACTTGTGATACTCATAAGTTTTCGTTTCAGAGCTTCATTGCGTTGTATGTGAGTCAATTTTCAAGGCTTTAGAAGCTTCTGCGTTTGCTTTGATATGGTATTATGAATAAATTCTATTGATTTTGAGGGAATCATTATTTGGTCCCTTGTCATTTATGAGTGAATTTTTTAATGTTGTACCTACATGTTATGTGAATGTTTCTTCTGCCAAAAAGATTCAATTGCATCTGCGACAAGACCTGTTGCCGAATAGGTGAAGTTACTGAGAAGTAATATCCAATCGATCTTTCAAAGAAAGCAAATAGTTAGAGTTGATACAGGTTTCTGCTCAATCCCTTTGTGCCAATCAATGTCCACAGTAATTCGTCAATCCTATGGTTTTGACAATTGTACTTTGAAAAACTCTTTTTTACGTAGATTTTTTTTTTCCCCATAGATTGGTAAGAAGTGTTTAATCTGGTTTCATGACTATATTTAATGAGTTGTCGAGGGAAGCAAGAAAGTATGATTCCTTGTGTTCAGCTTGAGGTCCGTTCATGCCAAAGTTCGTCAGCAAAGAAGTTGGTGATAATGTATTTATTGTGGGCGTTTTTACTTGAGAACTGAAGATGGTTTATACGCTCATCAAACTGAAGTCATGTTTTGATATAATTTTTTGGAACGCATGTTTTCTTGCAGCCGGAAAATATCTAGAATGTTTCTTATTTATTTTTTCTGAATTCAAGTTACCAATCTAAATATAGTTTTACAAACTGGATTAGTCAATTTGTAAGATAAAAAAAAAAAAACTCAAAAGTGACTTTTTAGATGTAAGAAGCAACTGCCTTTTATAACCTTTCTTGGGTAATCTCGTGCTGTGTGCAGTAAAATCAATGTCGACCGTATTCCTTGTTTTGTGAATTTTTTTTTCACTTATTAGGGTTATTTTTAAAACTTCGTTTCTTGTTTTAAACGCTTTTAAATTTGTCTCATATAAAAAAAAAAAAATACAGATTCTTCAGTCAAATTTATGGTATTAATGTTATAATGACTACATGTGAGATGAATAATAAATTACAAATCATCAACAAAATAAGCAATGAATGTTGCAGTATAAATTTATCATCATGAATTTAATAAAAGAGATTGCACTGATTCAATTTTAAAAAAAATAGAATCAAATTAAAAACATTCAAAATAATAAAACCAAATGGAACAAATCATCAAAATAGAGGGAAAAAAGGCTATTACACCTTTCCCCTTTTACTTTTTGTGTTTAGGTTACGGTTTGATTATTGCTTTTGAGAGATAAAATGGCGATTCATGCTACAAGCAGGTTGGATACTTTACAGAAAATGAAATATTTTATAATTAAATGTGATATTTAGGTAAATAATTTTAAAAAAAATCAAATTTTATTAGAAATTAAAAGTGTTCACCTCTACTAATTTGAGTGTGGGAATATATCCTTTCAAAACCAAGCATTTAAGATTGAAAATTAAAAATCGAAAATCGAAAATGGAAGATCCAATACTGAAGGTTAGAAGAAGAAGAACACATACGAATGGTAGAATTTAAATATATTTATTCCGCCTTGTAAGAAAATAATGTATTCTTTTTCATTAAAATTCAAGAAACATTTTTTATGAATAAAAGGAAAACTCTAAATGAACGGTCTATTCTGATTTTTTTCTTAAAAGAAAAAAACTTCAAAGATTTAATGATAACTGGAACACATAGTTTAAACTCAAATAATAAGTGACTATGAATTTGAATTCTGAAAATGTTACAAACGACATAAACATTGTAACTGCAAATGTAATAATGTCAATGAAAGAAATTTATAAAATTATTGGAGACAAAAAAATAGCTGAGAGGCTACTTGTTTCAAAGAGTAATACTATATATGGTTTTTTTTACAATAAGCCAATAATTTATATTTTTTTGGCAATGGTTGTTTCAAAATAATATTTTTTAATTGATTATTTATTATGATAATAATTACTATTAATTCTTGATACAGATGAAAAATATTCAGATTTTGTTTACCACTATTATCCGTCCACACAGTGAAACTGATCCGACCTAGCACTCGTTTATATTTTATGGCAGTGTTGGATTGTAAGGCGCAAGAGAAGAGTACAAAGGAAAAAGGTCCTCTTAACTCCAATATATGTGTCACTTGTTTTGAATTATATACATTTCAGATTGCTTTAATCTATTTGTTCATTGTTTTTCGAATTCCCTCTACAGGAGTCGTGTCTCTGAAAACAAGTACTACGGTCTGCACGCCAACTGTTCGGTGTTTTGCTGCTGCGAGCATTTGGCATTAACTTGTCTTGAAAGTTTCTCTTTTCAAATCTCTGGTCATGTTATCCACGCTAGCAAGGAAGGGTGCCTCCTTATACAATCAACATTTTCTCTCCAGGACATTCAATCTCTGCTTTAAGACCCTCCCCACCCTTCATACCAAAGACCTTGAGGCAGCACCGAGTTCTGAATCCGTGCCACCTTCTGAACACTCTACCAGCCTCCATCTTTCCTCATTTTTCTCCGACTCCCATCATCCCTCAACTGGGTTTGATGTTGAACTTGTGGATCATGATACTTGGGGTGTCTCATCTGGGGTGGCACAAGCCTGGAAAGGACCTGCATCAAAAGCTACTTCTTTTGGTTCTCAGGTGACAGATGAAGCCATTGATGATAATGTTGAGGGTGAACTAGATTTTGAGGACATAGATAATATGAGAGTTCGTGGCAATCTGTTTTATAAGCTTGAGCGCAGCTCCAAGGAGTTTGAAGAGTATAATTTTGATTTTCACAGGAAGAAATCTTCCAAGAAAAAAGAGGAGGGAAACAAAGCTACAACAACTCCAAATGTAGTTTCCAAAGATCACAAGGTTCCCAGAGTAGATGAATTGGCAAGAAGCAAAAATGTTGTGCCCCGTGTGGACGAAATCAATGATGGGCATAGTGTGAACAAGAGGCAGAGGACTCCCACGTTTAACCAGCTTACAGGTCCTTACCACGAACCGTTTTGCCTGGACATTTTCATATCAAAAGCCTCTGTTCGTGCTTGCATTGTTCACAGGGTAACGAGCAAGGTTGTTGCTGTGGCACATTCCATTTCCAAGGACATCAAGTTTGACCTGGCTTCTACCAAGAATAAAACCACTTGTGCCGCAGTGGGGGCAATTCTAGCTCAGAGAGCACTGGGTGATGATATCCACGACGTGATTTACACTCCAAGAAAAGGAGAAAGGGTGGAGGGAAAGCTTCAGATTGTTCTTCAGTCTATCATTGCCAATGGCATCAACGTTAAGGTAAAGATTAAGCAGAGACCCAAGAAACCATTCAACCGCATCACCTGAGGTGTGCATTTAATTCGGCAGTATATATCAATGGAAGGGGATTTGGATCCTTTTACTTGCTATATCATCTTTGATGTTGAGATAAATAGTCAACAAATGTGGGAACTGCAGTTGTGATCATGGTGACCCCAATACTTCTGATGTTATGGCTGAAATTGTGTATGGACAGTTTTTTAAAACCTTGGTAAGGCTAGCCTAGGTAGGATTTGAATCATTTGGTAAATGTGAACTTCTACTACCATTTCGGATTCCACCCTTGTATACAATTTAGAAATTTTAAATAAAATTGTAAAATACTTAGTTCGTTTGGTATCCAAGATAGCCATTTATCAGTATTGTTGGAAATAAAGTTGGTGTCTTTTTCTAGTATGAATCAAATGTTGTATAATTGTGTTTCATACATCAATAAGAAACTACATAACAGAGCACAAGCATATAAAAAACCAGAGCAACAGCAGCTAATACAGAAACAAGCAAAGACTCAACACTGTTAAGCAAAGCCAGCCGCAGCTTGGAATTAAGTACTCTACATTTAAGACTCAAAAACAGACTAGTCATTGGCTGTGGCCAACTGCAATGAGAGCAGCTCCTCCTCTGGGATAACCTTAATATGACAATCGGATTGAGGGTAGGAGACACACAGCAGTGTATAACCTCGCTCCACCACATCATCGCTGAGCATTCCTTCACTCTGATCAACAGATCCACTGATGAGACGAGCAGGGCATGTCATACAAACTCCAAGTCTGCAGTCATAAGGCACAGGCAAGTCAGAGTCCAATGCCTTTGACAGTATGGTCTCATCAGCTTCAACTTCCAGTTGGGTGGACTTGCCCTCCTGCTCAATCACCACTTTGTAAGACCTCACAGTGAGTGGACGCAAACCAAGGCTTTGCCTCCGAGGGTTGAGCTGAGAAGCATTGGAGAGCTTGGAGAGCTCGGTGGTGGGGTGCCCCCGTTTGAAAAGCTTAAAGGGTGTTGCTAACTGAAGGCTTGTCATGCTGAGGTTCCAATGCAGAAGGAAGCAATGGTTTCTAAGATGGGGCGAATCGTGTGGTGGATGAAGGGATAAGACTTCTGTTCTGGTGGAAAGGTGAGAATCACCTTTTTGACATACCTTGCTTTAATTAATGGTAAACAAAGAAATTAATTTCTTTCCCTTACACATTTTTTTTTTCTTTTTTTTTCCATATTATTGTAGAAACTGATTCTGTTGCCAAAAAATAATAAAAAAAAAATTTGAAAGATGCAGGAGTTGCACGGCCCAAAAATAATATTTTGTTATTTTCTTTCGGACCTATCAAATTTCGTATAAATCCAATTATGACGTGGTATGGGTTATATTAATAAAAATGGTAAGCTTTAAAAAGACATCCTTTGAAACTTAAAAAGGTAAAGTTAATAGTTACATGAAAAACGAGAAACGGTTATTTATAATTAAATATATTTCAATGCATAATATGCATATATATTCATAAAATATTTATAACCTAACTAATTTCAATATAAGTAATACGTAAATGTTTTCTTAATATTTAAATATGTCTACATTGATTATATAGATATAATTATATTGTCAATATTTAATTTTTTATTATAATAAAATAAATAATTACAATAATAAATATATCAATAATAAATAATTACAATAATAAATATATCAATAATAAATAAATATATTTTAAGTTATTTTAAGTTTTTTCAATCTTTCTCCATCCATCCATCGTCCAATCCCATGTTCAACTAAGTTACGAACTTTTTTATAATAAATGTTAATAATTATTTCAAATTTGATAAATATAAGAAATTAAATAAATTAAAAAGCTATTTTATTAATGAGAAAAAGTATAAAATAATAAATGACTGATACTACTACTCTTTTTCTTTCTAATAAATAACTGAAATGTATAGAGTTAGCTTTGCTTACATTGTAGATCGGCGCTTTGCTTGCCTTCTTATTTCGTTCCGGTTCCTCAAGGTTTATGATCTTCCATTAGATTAATCAAACGCTAATTACGCATCTTAATTAGGGCTCGTTTCTCACTAATCAATCCAAATCCACCAATATCATTGGTAGTTTTGTTATTTGTTCCTTTTTCTTTTAATGGGTGTGTGTCTTTTGGTAGCTCTGTGGGCTCTATGCTAAGAGCTTTTGCTTGTCTGCTTTGTAGTGACCAGATATAATGGCTGCTGAAGGGTCTGGAATTGCCAAAGATGTTATAGAAGTGAGTTTCTGTATTTGATGCTCATTTCTGCTCGATTTTTTTTTTTTTTTTTTTTTTTTTTTTTTTTGTTTTTTTTTTTTTTTTTTTGTATTGTATTGCTAGATTATGTACGGTTGTCCGATGTTTATTCTTCGAAGTTGATTGGTAAAACTACATTAGTATATCTAAATAAACTTGCGGATGGTTGTGTTTCGAGTTGCTGCCAAACTCGAGTTGATGGAGCAATGCTCTAGTGTAGAAGACAGGTAACTATTTTTCCACAGTCACGGGTTGTGATTGAGTTCTAAATCAATGCTACTTTTTTTGTGAATTTGTGGTTGTTTTCTTTTTCTTTTTTGACGCACAGGATTGGGTATAGTATGACTGGGGGAGCAGAAGAGGAGGGGCTTATAACACCTGGAAAGGTTGGTATGCCTTGATAATTTAAGAGAACTGAAGCTAGTAAGAGATTAGGAAAGGTGCCATATTGAACTGCTATAATTTGGGAGCAAAGGATGGGGTTTTTAACTGCCTGAACTTTGATTGTGGTGTAGACAGTTATACCTGTTGTTACTATATCTGCTATTCCAAAAGGCAAAAGTCTCATATTGCCTGCCAAGATGTTACTTGTAAATTAAAAGTGGGTAGCAAAATTTGTAGTGCTTGCTGATTTCCCCCTCCAATGCTCAAGTGTTTATATACCGACTTGTTATAATTTTAAAGTGGGTAGCAAGAGTTCTGGTGCTTGCTGATTCCCCACTCCAGGCTGCAAGTGCCATAAAGGGGATCCAAGGCCTTTATTATTATAAGCTTTATTTATTGACTTTTTTCATTTCCTCCTTTCTTGTAACATTACAACTGCTTTCGTTGTGATCGTGTTGGTCATGTCCGGGCCTCTCTAAACAGGGGCTTGCCCCCTCTCCTCTAGAATATACCTTCAACCTTTCTTCTTTCTTTATTCTTGCCAGTTCTGTAGCCTTGATCTACCACATTAGAGGTTCTTGTTGTACACTAGGTATATCACACTAGAGGTTCGTATTGTACCTGGGTATACAACACCAGATGTTCGCTGACAATTTCTTAAAGGCAGGGTTTAACACGCCTCAAGAAGGCATATTGTTCGTGTTATTTGTCATATTGTAGTACAATACCATGATTAACTGATAATGATGTTCCTGAACCTTCAATTATGAAGGAATAAGACAAAAGTGGTGCATTGCCATATCCCTAATTATATATACATAGAGGAAAACACAAGTTTTGGTTGGATCTACCACTTTGATGAAGGTTATATTATAACCTCCCGTGTGTGTCTCTGCGTGTGTGTATATATATGTGTGATACGTTTCAGTTTCACTCAATTTTTTTCTGTATAAAAAACTTAGTGGAATTTATATTACTCTAGTAGCCGATATTTCAAATCTGAATGAATACGCTATTAATTTGTTCTGGTTGGTTAGACATACAAACGCTGTGTAGAATAGTTGAAAGTAGTCAAGTGAGAAAGGGAATTGTGGGTATTAGTTTAGTGTATCTTTGAGTTGGCAATTTAATATATAAGATGGATAGTCTTTTGGATCCTTAAAAGTGTATGTTGCCTTCTAGTCAATCCCTAAAAGTGTTGAAATTCAAAATTAGTACCCGAAAATAAGATTGGTCTTTCATGTTAGTCCTTCGTATAAATAATGTTAACTAACAAAGTTAGTTTACTGACATGGTACATGAACTGACATGTCTGCTGCTACCTGTAATACTAAGTCGAGGAGAAGGTGGGAGCTGATATATCACTTAACGTGTCATGTCACTATGTTAAAAGACTAACATGAAAGACAGCTTTTATCTAGGGGTACAAATTTTTAAGTTTTGTGCTTTTAGGTACTAACTAGAAGGTGACACACTTTCAAGGACTCGAAAAACTATTCAGCCTAATATATAACGCTGATATTTGGGTTTCTTATTTTACTGAAGATTGTCCTCATTGAACCAGGAAGTGGTAATAATGGTGATGTTCCCATTATTTTTTGGTGTGGCCTTTCTCTAATTTCCTGCTTTGAATGCGTTGGTTTCATTTTTCTGTGTTTATTTTTGTTTTTTCATGATCTGTTTCATGAATTCTAATAAACTCTCTCTTCAGTTATGTTGCTCTGTCATTTTCCTGAAATGAGCTTTATATGTAGTTCTAATCTTGATTATGCTGCGGTTGAGATGGAGGATAATGATTTATTTTATCTACAGCCAGTGATACCGGAAATGTCTGGTGAGGGACATCCATATGCACCGGAAAATTGGCCTGAACAGGGTGATGTTTGGGGATGGAGAACTGGACGGAGAATTGTCCCCACTGGTACGCACTTTCAGGATCGATATCTGTATTTGCCAAATCGACTAGTCCGCATGTTGAAAGAGGAGAAGGAGAATGGAGGGTCAGGTTCAGGCACAGTCCGCAAACAACATATCTTTGCGAGCAAGCTTGCCGTTGAGCGCTATGTCAAGAAATATTTTCCTGATGCCGATCTTGATGAATTTTTCGCTTCTTTCTCCTGGAAGATTCCCGCTCTATCATCTTTATCAGCCAACGGTCTCTTTTCTCCCTTTACTTATTCCTGGGCAATATCCAATGCTTTTTAGTAGGATTTTTCAGATATTGTATATCTATTTTTTCATTTGATACTAGGATATCCCTTTTCTCTATCAATTTCCCTTAATTTCGTCCTTTTAATTTGTAGTGGCCTTTTTTTCATTTCCTGCTTTGAATGCGTTAGTTTTATTTTTCAATGTTTGTTTTTTTTTTCATGATTTGTTTGATTGATTCTAATAAACTTTCTGCAGAGTTCTATTGATCTGTCCTTTTTCTGAACTGAGTTATAAATGTAATTCTATTTTTGATAACAATGTTATTTGCACATCCGGAGAATAATTTATTTAATCAAGAGGTTAAAAATCTAATTACATAAAACTGAAGAATAAAGATAAAGTTCTTTACATGATAATCTATAGGCATATGAATTTTATCAATGCTACAGGTAAATCATTTTTGCTACCAACATCTTACTAGAGACTAGTAGAGTTATACGCTATATACTGCATTGGCTTGGAATTTTAGTGGTGTTGTCGTGATGTGGTTGTGGTTAGATAAAAATCCTTGACAGGGCAGCTGCGGTTGTGAAACAGTTGTATAAAACCATTATTTTTCATCCTAGTTGTGTTTTCCTTTTCGTGTTTTACAATGTCCCTCAGCAATCAGTGACGTACTGTTATGTTTGTTTTGCTTATTTAAATGATATCCCATTGCTAAATAACCGCTTAGGCTGTTCTACATCACAGGCAATGCAGGACCAATAGCTGCTGTACCTCTTCAACAGATAGCACAAGAAGCGTCTGACTCTGACGGTGAGGATGTTGTCAAGTGTAAAGCAAATAATAAGAAGTGCACTAGTCTGGTGTTAGAAGAAGTAGAAAAATATTCTCCAGCCATGCCTTGTGATATCTGCTGTTCTGAACCTGTGTTTTGCCGTGACTGTTGTTGCATTCTTTGTAGCAAAACTGTCTGTACAGCTTATGGTGGCTATAGTTACATCAAGTGTCAAGTGAATGCTGGTGAGGGAATTTGTGGCCACGTTGCTCATATTGAATGCGCCCTTCGATGTCTCTTGGCAGGCAAAGTTGGAGGAAGTATTGGACTAGATGCTGGCTACCACTGCCGACGCTGTGATGGAAGGACTGATATGATTTCTCATGTAAATAATCTTCTACAAACATGTAAAACTACGGATTTGGATGTTGAAATTCTAAAGAAGATTTTGAATCTTGGTGCTTGTCTCTTGCGTGGTTCAGAGAAACCCGTTGCACAGGAGCTGCTACGTCATATTGAATTGGTCTTAAAGGTATTTTTAAATGATATTTTGGTGATAGAAACAAAAACTATCTTGCTTGTTATCTCTTGCGTATTTTGAAGGCTTATGACCAATTTGATAGTTTTCAACAGCTTAAATGTGGAACTAATCTGGAAGATATCTGGAAGGATGATGACAGTCTTATGGCTCATTCTAGGGGTAAATATCCTCCCCGGACTATCTTGTCTATTTTTACTACTTTCGACTGATACTAATACCGTAGCATTGATTAGATGCTTATAGAGGCGCAAAACTCTAGATGTCTGAATTTCTAAAAGACATAACATATTGAATATCATGTGTTTGTTTATCAGATAATGGCAGCAGTGATGTGATGCAAGTCACCATCAATGAGGACAATTTTGAAGTTAAGACGGGGTTGGAATATTTTAATTTCCTACCTCGCTCATTAAAACTTGAGGCTGAGGTTGATCAAGTTCTCGAAGATTTTAGAAAGTCACAAGAGCTTGAATATAAGGTGGTTGAAGAAACACTTAGAGCACAAAAAACCTATTTACAAAGTTTGTATCAACAACTGGACCATGAAAAAAAAGCATTGGTTGGTCAAATCTCATCTTCTGCGTCAGAGGTTTCGTCTAGTACGGCTGTAAGAGAAAGAAAGAAACAGATAAGACGGGAGGTGGCTAAATTTGAAATCATGAAGAAGGTAGCTAATGGGTTTGGTAGGACATCCAGTAGTATTCTAAAGGAACACTTTGGCTTTAAAGTGATAGATTAAATTGACAAGTCTGAGGTTGTGACAATTTTGATTTTTCTCAGATTTTTGTAGTTTTAGCATTAAATTGCATTCTTTCATACCATCATGGATATTTTGCCAAAGAATCAAGTGGCAGTTCTCTGAGCGACTATATAAGCTGATACACAATGTATAGTACATTACGCGGTGTAGAAAAAAAACATAGTTTGTTCATTACTGTTGTAATATACTTCCTGATAGGTCAGCTGTTAAAATTATTCATCCAAACATTTTGAAAAAGGGTTTTAAAACTTAGCATCAAGCAGTCTCTGTCTCTGCACTATGACATCATTCTCAGTATTGAATTCCCTGCTGCATTGAGAATAAAATTCTTTAGAAACACTCATACCAGAAAAACCTAGTCGTCATCTTCCCCCATAATTAGTCTTCTAAGACAGAATTCCTAGCTTTCATCACTTATGTTGCCCCTTTTTAAGTACTAAAAGTCTGAAATTCATTGATTTGTTTTAATTGTAATTTTTTTTGCATAAAATATATATTTTATCAAGGTCTAAAGTTGAAGAAATATTGGCATTTTTTTTCTCTCACACTGCTCTTTAAGGATTGAAATTCGGGGACTTGCTTTAATACTAAAAATAGTTTGTCTTACCCTAAATAAATTATATATCTGATTGTCTATTTCCTTCTAGTTCTCATTTCTTCCTTTGATGTTTGAATAATATTTTCCACCGTCTTTTGCAGTAGTATGAGTGGAAACAGATTTAAGCTATACTTTGGAGGTTATAAGCATGATATCATTATTATGTAATTTAAATATTTATCTAATATAGGTTTTTTTTTTAACTCTTAGCCAAACTTGTTAAAAATATATAACATTTATATACAATCCAATAAATCTAACAAGGTCAAGAAGTTTGCAAATGTCAACATGTTCATCATATAAATTATTCTCAATTTTTTAAAATTAATATTAAAAAGATCAATAAACAATCAATCATTGCATTGAACATGTTTAGTTACACAAAAAAATATTTATAAACAAAAATAATCAAGTAATAAGAAAAAATAACATAAAGAAAAATAAAATAAAATAAGAAATGTGCAAGACTTGTATTCACATCATAAACTATCGTAGTCTTATTCACGATCAATTCCTTCCAAAAATAACAATGTAATTTTAAAATATTATAATTATTTAGTAAACATATATATAAACCAAATTAATTCAAATCAAATTGAACGTTAATTTATCATGTATAATATCAAAATTGAGTTTTATAAATTAACAATATCCTTTTATTCAATAATAAATTGTTATTATTACTATTACTTATAAATGGGTGAAAAAATATAGATCAATAGGGTAAGTAATTTCATGTGTACAAGATTTTTAAAATTAAATTATTTTTTGTTATAAAATTTTATTAATAATTATACATATACGATCTGTAAAAAATGTGTTATAAATCAAATATACAATATTATTATACAGAAAAGTTAGCCGACTTAACAGATTTATTTAAAGCCTAAAGTTTGATAATTTTAATTAAAAAGCATTTTTGAAAAGTCTAAATCCGATACTTTTAATAAATAAGTTAAGTCACACCAAGTTTTTGAAGATCCAAATCATGACTTCTTAGTAGACCGTCTCATGGTTATGGAGATTTGACAAATGAGCTCATATCTCTTAACTTAAAAAAAAAAAAAAAAA
>Ga0099825_1004661_pt1 | contig 17898 bp, 8 predicted proteins | sample SiratroredBW_FD_76838 | JGI IMG/M metagenome (GOLD analysis project Ga0099825, IMG submission 76838) | Root nodule microbial communities of legume samples collected from California, USA - Siratro red BW | ecosystem: Host-associated > Plants > Roots > Nodule | place: USA: California | collected...
AAAAAATAAAAAAATATATTATATATATATATATATATATATATATATATATATATATATATAATACGGAAATTATTAATTGTTTATATTATCAATATATTTTCATAAACTTCTAAATTTAAAATTATTTTAAAAAACTCTGTCTAAATAACATATTTAGCATAAAATATTTCAATTTTTTCATAGGAATTACCTTCTAAACATTGTCATCCAAACATGGTTAAATGATTTTGAAAGAAAAAAAAATGAAGATGGGTGTGGTGGGAAGATCGTAGGAGGAGGCTGGAGGAAAGAGGGAAAAGGGTAGTTACGGTACGACAAACAGTTAAAAATTGGAGAGTGTAAAGAGTAAAATAGTACGGTGTGGGTTGTAAATTGTTAACCAGAGGAGGCCTGTAATTTGAGTATGTTGTAAGGTCTCAGTAAGTCCCTTAGTTTTCCGACCAATTCTTCCTGTACCCTCATATTTTCGAAAACATCATAAATATTCTTTTTGGATTGTGCATAATTTATAATAGAACTTTTTTTGTATTTTAGATTTTACAATAAAAATATAACTTTTTAACTTTTTTATTTTGAATTAAAAATTATATTCTGAATTAAGAGATAAAGAGGTATAGGGTTTATTTAACTTTTTTATTAAGGATATAATAGTCATTTCTGAGTTTATAGAAGTGTAGGAAAGAAGTATGGATGTGCAGGAAGAATTTGCCTAGTTGTCCGGATTCAAAAGCCCACCTGATGATCCTTTGTTTCGTCTTCTCCAAGCTGAAAACTTGATGTTGATCAGAAGAATTAAGAAAAAGTGAAAAAAACAAAAAATAGTGTGGCAGTTAGCAATGGAAGAAAGAGCTTAAGGAGTGACAAATACAACATTTCAGCATTAGCATCGAGAATGGAGTTTGTTCCAGAAGAGGGCAAGCACCTTCACGAGGATTGCTCCACTTTGATTTTAGTGAGTTCATGTTCTAGGGTTTTGCCCTTTGATTATTCCCAATTCACTACTCTATCTTTTATACCTTTGTATAATCCCTCTGTTCTGCAAATAAGACATTGACTTTTCATTTGATTGCTGTAGAATACATGTGTGAAGTATTAACTACTAATTTGGTGCTTTAGAGTGTGCATGTGTGTGTATGTTGCATCATTATAATTTGTGTGCTTTTCAGCCTGCTCTGTCGATTGGCAATGTGGGGCAGCTAGTTGCAGATCTTTTGATTTCTTCAATGGGTTCAGAGAGAGTTGGGTATTTGGACGATCCTAATGTTTTGCCCTGTGTTGGCAATGATGCTTATGGACCCTTTCCTCAAGGAGACCTTGCACTTCCCCTTGAAGGTCCTCCTTTGTTCTGTTTTCATCTTTATTTGTTATCTCAAGTCTATTTACTCTTGTTAATTTCATTTTCTATGCTCTTACTCATCAACTTTTTGCAGCTTATGATTCCCCTTCTAATGCTCTCACTATCATCCAACAGAGATCGCCGGTGATTAAGGTATTGCCCAAGGCAGCGTCTATTTTGTTCCTTTAATTTGATATTGCTTGCCTAAACCCTAAACCCTATGATTTTCTAGCTACCGGATCATTAAGTGATTTGCAATGTGTGGATTGTTCCTTATATGCTTAGTTGTTGGCACTAAATTTTGAATATGGACAAGCTGAGACTTCAGTGATACCGTTTTTATTTTAAATTTGTGTCAATTTCAGGTCACCTTCTTATCATTCAAGTTTGTGATATTCAGTGTTTATGCTTATTGTCCCCTTTTTATTATTCCGTGCAACGATGGACATTATTATCTCCTTTGGGTGGAATCTATAGATTATCATAGGGTTATTAATATACGCATTACTAGACTGGTAGCGTTTTTTTGTGTATTTTCATGTCCGACATCATGGTAGTTGCCCTACTAATCCATAACTGTCGCTGGTTGCGTATATTTCTTTATGGCTAGTGTTGCTGAAAAGCTGAAGTTCGACCTCTTCCGTTTCTCCATTTTTCTGCCTTGTTTGTAATCCAAGGTTTTATACCAGTCAAAGACACACTCACTCAACCCTGTTTTTCTCAATTGTTCCTTGAATGATTCTATCCATCTAATCATTGGCCTTCTTTTTCGTCAACTTCCGAGTAACTTATCCTGTAAAATCTTGCTCTTATTAATGGGTTACTCGGTTAAATGTCCAAGTAATTCCTCCGAAAAATACAGTTTGCTCTTTGAAATGGAGGTGAAAAATTCAAGGATGTGCATTGCATGAATGAACAACTCTATTCCGGAATTCAAACTCTAATTTAAAAGTGTATGGCAATTACCAGATTGATTCTTAGGGCAGTCATAAAGAGTAATGTGTATAATTAATTACTGCCTAATATTTGGATTAACAATAACAGAACTGTGGGTATTTGACTTGTGGTTTGGTTGGCGTAAGCGTGAACTACTGTGCATGTCACTTGTTATTGTCAATCTTCTTGATGCTTTTGCGCTATACCTCACCTTAATGTTTTCTATTAAATTTAATGATGGAATTAGTACAAATAGTTTTGGAAATTGTAAGAAATTGCACTAATATATGGCCATTTGAGTAGGGTATGATGGTTGAGTTTGCAAAAAACATGGCTGATTTTCTTGCCGGCAGTGGAAAGAAGCATATTATTGTTCTCTCCAGCTTAGATTTTGGAAAGTGGCAAAAGGTTGACATGTCAGGGTGAGAAGCTGTGTACTTTGAAATTGCCCTTCTTTGTGGTTAAGATATTTACTTCATTCAATTCTGTTTAACTCTGTTCAAACTATAACCGTCTGTAGCTTTCTCACTTATTACATTTATGTAGCATTTCAGAATCCAACTTGGTCTAGAAAATTGTTGTGATTCTTTCCATTCTGATATATCTGTTGGTTATCACATTAGTAGTTTGCAGATCTATTACCTTTCTAGTGCCAACAGCAATGGAAGTGATGAAAACTGTGAACAGCTTGGATGGAAGAAACTTCAGGAGTATGACCCTTTTCAAAAGCATTGGAAATATCTTAGTGATTTAGCTGAAGGAAATGCAACGCTGGAAGATATTATTTCTGTAGAAGATGAGCTAGAAGAAGAAAATTATTATGCTAGCTTGCCTTTTGCTGCACTTTTTTCTTTTCTCAAGGTAACTTAGATGCATTTAAATTTCATGATACTACATTTCTTATTAATCCTTAAGCCATTTGTATGTAAACTTTTTTTTTGGATTGATGCCTGTTGCCTTAAACTTTCTTTAAAAAAAACTCCTTCTAATTGGAAGTAGTTTTAATTACATGCTATGATCTATTCTTTTGCATGAAAATTGTTAAGGCCCTACCTGGATTGATTGCTGCGAAAGATGAGGCCAGGTGCATTAGGGATTTTTTTTCTTATGAAGAATAAATCTCCATGCTAGAGAATGTAGTTTAGTTGATCACAATTTAAAAATAAATAAATAAAGCAGGGTGGCTATCCCTTACCTTTTAATTACAAAATTGTAGCAATAAAGCATTAATATATGGATACGTGGCTATAAGGTGTTGGTTTCGATGTATCAGGCTAAAGGTTTGAAGGTCACCTGCTTGTTGTGTTATTGCTCAGAAGGGGACAATATGTCGGATGCTTTTCAATTAGCCGATGCAACATGTAAACTTCTCCAGATCACTAACCCTACTGCTGGTGAGCTTTCTTTTTCTTTGTTGTCTTTGTATAATTCATTTTCATACCTAATTTATCTTTGTCGTCTTTTTATCTGTTTTATTGTCTTTTATCTATTTTTGTTATTCGTATAAGAATTGTTTTATCATGACAACTAATGATTGTTCCTAATATCTTTTTTCAAGGATATTATGAGTCACTATTCTTCACTCCCAAAAAATGTGGATTTTAAAAATTAATATTTTTTAAACCCTTTGTCCCTCGTCCTACTACTGAGGCTATTTTCATTTTTCTGGCTCTGCTAAATTTCTTATATTAAAACATCTTTGTGGCATGTATTTTCATTTTCATGGCCATCTTATTTTAAGATACAATATCTCTTAGTATTTCTCCTATGAGCCACATCTCTCATTTTTGACAAGTGAATAAACATATTTGCAAGTAAAAAATCGTAAGAGTTGGTTGCTAATATTTCGAATGTTTTGCTTTTCAGGAATTGAAGATCGGAAATGGCGAGTTCCACTTTCTTGGATGAGTGTGTATGGACCGCCCCCAGATGTGTCCATCTTCTAAGGCTAGTTACACAGTTTGATTCATGTAATTTCTAAAATCAAATGTAAAAGTATTGTCTTAGAATCTTCTCTCTGTGGGAAAACACTTTTACCTTTAATTTGAAGTTCTTATATTTTTAATTTCATCGTTAAAGTACTTTCATGATTAAAAAACCACGTCAAATACTATTTATAACTCAAGTTTTGCATTTCTATAAAAGGTTGAAAAATAAACTCGGATTAACATGATAATTTTTTAAAGTCTAAATAAACACTAGACTGGTCCTATATAAGAATAGGTAATGATATTTTGATATCATGGTTTTCGTGATGATATTTTAATATTATTATTTATTTTTTATATCATTTAATATTAATATATATTATTATTTTATTTATATATAATATTTTATTAATAAAATATAGTATAAAATCACAAGTATAATATAAACGGTGTTTTCAAAATAAAATTTTTCTATACGAATAATACAACTTAATTTTATTAAGAATTTATTGGGGTGGGATGGTAACTTCAAAGCAAACATGTCATGGGAACAGTAAACACACGTGTTTCTGGATGAGTACTTTCCCAAACCAGACAAAGCGTCATATGTCAAATTTTAGATTTTTTTTCTTCGAGGTCTAAACCATACGGAGCTGTGAAAATGATACAATTGTTTGATTATAAAAAAATAAGAGAAAAACTGCAAATCAATATATATATATATATATTTTGCTTTAAAAAAAAGTAAAAGTATACATAAAATCCAATGTAAGCATTTATTGTAAATAGAACACTGCTTTTATTTGTGATCTCTGATGATCTTATCCAAATTTTTAAGAACTTGTCAATGTTTGACTAGAGAAAAACATAAACCATTATGCATTTATTTATTTATTGACTACACTTAAAAATCAGCAATTTTCATTTATATTACAATAAAATTGTTTTAGAAAAAAATAACTTGTACAAATTGTTTGTATTTATTATTATATTTTGTTGAAAAAGTCTTGAGCAATTCAGGGGTTAAATGAGAGAAAATCAGTGAAATGACTTCAGGGTTGTGATATCAGTCACTTCCTCTGACAGGCCAAAATTTTGATATCCGTTATACAACTCATTTTGCAGCCAGAAATTTCAAACACTTCACCATCTTCAACTCCAAACATCTACAAACTTGTCATTGTTTGACTACAGAAATTCACAAACCACCTTTTTACTTTGTTTTTTTTTTCTATTTATTATATAATAAATCAATTTATTTAGTTCCATATATCATGAAAAAAAATCGTCATCCTTGTTTGACATGGTTTTCAAAAATCTCCAGCACAGATAATGCTGGGTGAACTGGTCAATCAAGATAAAATGGTCAATTATCTAATTTAGTGAAAAATAAGTTTATTTATTTTTAGTAACGTTTATCACAGTCAATGAACAATAACTTTTAATAAAGTCAAATTTAGAAAAATGATAATATTTATTTTTATTTTATAACCATGCACAAGTTTTTATAAGTATATAGAGTGAAGTTGTTTCCTACATGCAATAATGAAATTGATTTAAAAGTCTAAAAAGTTAATTAGAGAAATAGTATAACTTTAGTGGTTTGCAAACATCAATGAGTGTACAAATCATATTATATTTAGCCCATGCTTTGGCACTTTTAATATTACTCCATTTGGTTATTCTTATAAGAATTGTCTGCCTAGTGGGTTACACTTAATATATATTATCATCTCCAATTACTTTATAAACAATTTAAATATCTCAACTCTCAAAAGTTTAGCAATTTAGAGATTTAGACTTCAACGTTTACTTGGTTAAACTTTATAATTTATAATTGTTAACTAATCCCTTCATTAAGTTGACACTTACAAATAAAAGTATTATATATCTTTTTTTTTGTTGTTTTTAAACATTAAGCACGTTAGTTGTATTTAACTTTTTATAAAATATTGAAAAGTTCAATGATTTTTTTTTATACCAGTTAGTGTGTGTATGATTTGCTTTCATGTAAACCCAAAAGCTATGCTAATTAAATTTCAAAACTAAACAATTTTTGTTTTCCAAAATTAAATGTATCAGACCAAATGCGGTTTGCAGACTATAAGAGGTGGGGATAAAAGATATCCCAATTTTGACCTAATTTTTCACATTAAACACATGAATACATTTGGGTAGAACTAAAAGTCTCAGCCTAAATTAAGTTCAAAGCTACATTTAATTTTAGGCCTGTTCAAGCAATCTAACCTACTTGGCCATCAATTATATGACCAAAAATCAATTGCTATTAATGAAATTGTATATTATAAATTAGAGTATATTAATTATATATTTTTAATACTTATCTTTTTTTTCCTAGATGTATGTTTTAACCTCTAACTCTATAACTAACGAAAAGTATTTACTATTCTGATCTTTATATTTCTATGCGATCTTTATATTCTAATTAGTTTATCACTTTCATCTTTATTTTAAACTTAAATTAATAATCTATTAAAAAGGATAAAATGAAGTAAAACAAAACAAGATAACACTATATATTATTGTTATATATTATATTTAATCAAATTGAAAGTAATTAAATAAATGAAATTTTATTACCGTGCCTCAAATGGACTGTACCAAAACACTTATTTTATGATATTTTGTTTAAATTCAATTACATATTATATACATTTTAATAAAATTATATTAATTATGAAGTAATTAATAACTTCTGGTATCAAAACTTCTTAAGTTCCAAGTCAAGAAAAGGACAATACAAAAGACAGAGACATGACTTGGCAAACATGTTGAAAATAGAACATAAAGGTTTTATTAGGAACTTACGTGTTTAATTTTCTACCGTTGATGTATTTATGAAAAGATAAAAGTAGTTCAAATGGATTCAGTTACGTGAGAATGTTTGGCACGGACAATTAGTTTCCTAGTTACTAGAAAATGAGTTTTGGTTTTGATGCAAAAATTATTTTGCTTAACCCATATGAAGGGAGTGAAAAACGTGTGAAGAAGTAAAGAGTGTGATGGATTCACATTTATGAGTTCGTCTAGAAAACAACCACACCAAGAGAAAACCTTTGTACACGTTTAAATTATGAAAAAAATTTGATGATATAAGTGAAATATGATTAAGAAAAATAAATTACTATACAATAGCCAATACGATGATTTTTTTTATTGAACGGTTAATCATATAGAAATATTTTAAATAGTATTAATAAATATACGAATAGAAAATATAGGTGTTATTGAAAAAATATTTTCCTTTGATGACGTTGTTTTTAACTTCTTATTAAAAAAAAAACAATGATATCAAGTTTGACACTTCTTTAATTAAGAGCTACTTACAGAAAATCTGCGGGATGGCTCAATCCATACCTAATTCAGGTTTTAAAATCATGTCTTCTTCTGTACTAACAAATACCACCATTATTTTTCAAATTAATTAAGCATTTTTTAATTAAATATGTAATTTGATATTATCTAGAGAAATTATTATGATTTATTTTATTTAAATTATTTTTTAAGTAAAGTTCTTGAGGAAAACATTTTTTTAGTTTTTATCTGAAAAGTTTCGTGATTGCATTGATGACATTAAGTTATCGTATACGATAAAGGTATCAAAAGACTTCACATAATAGATAATTCAATAATTACTCAATAGATCTCTTCATATAAATGCACCTTAATTTCTATCTAAGGAGGCATAACGATTTTGCGTTGCGTGACTGGTGACAAATTCTTGTCCCTTATTCAAATAGTGGTAAAAGTTTAAAGTTCCATCCTTAAAAGTGTAAGAAATTTAAAATAAAAAAGAACGTCCATATATTTCATGTTTATCAAACTCTAAAAAAAATCAATTGAAAAATATATAAATTTGAATCGAGGGTACAAAACAAATAGCTTACAAAATTATATATATATTACACTCTGTTTAATTTAAACTATATTTCATAAAAATAATACAATATGTCGTACTAGTTTGTTTTTTTTTTTTTTCAAAAAAGAAATCGTATTCTCTCCAACTAAACCCTCTCCTTCACACGTCTGTAGAAAACAAATCATAAGACATTATATGACTCCATACATCTTCTTATTGGCGCAACTAAAACGGGTTAACCTTATTTGAACTCTAGAGTGGTACCCTTGTCTATTTAAGAGGACGTACAAGGTAAAAAAACTAAGCAACCTCACCAAACTCTCTTATCATCTTTTACAATCCTATCCCCTTGCTCTCTGTCAGTTACTGCTAAATGTACTTTTGGTAAAATTAATGAAATATATCTTTTAGTGGTCTCAGTGTGAACATACATTGTCCACAAGTTAAGGACAGGGTGTCTTAACGTGGTAAGCAAGGTGCGTGAAATGTGATAATCATTTCAATTATATATAACGATATTATCTCTAATTAACGTGACATTTCCTAGATTTTTTATTTTAATTCGAGTCCTAGATATATTGTATATGAAACTAGGTTGGAATGTCAATTTAATAACAAATATTATAATATTAAAAAATAAATTAACTCTACTTTTAAGGTGAAAATGAACGGGATTAACTGTCTTTTATGAAGTAATGGAGGTAGGTATCCGACACTTATAGATAGTTAAAGCGTTCACACGTTGTCCACGCTGCTCATTTCTTAACATATTATATAGATCGTTGAGACATACTTCACTCAACTCAACCCTCCTCGTACAGAGTAACCACCTGGTACAGTTGAATCGACCATCAATGGCTTCTTCAGACACCAACGGTACCAAGCTTCCCCTGAAGCCCATCCCTGGAAGCTACGGCATCCCCTTCTTCGGGCCTCTCAGTGACAGACACGACTACTTCTACCACCAGGGACGCGACAAGTTCTTCGCCACGCGAATCCAAAAGTACAAATCAACCGTCATCAGAACCAACATGCCACCGGGTCCCTTCATTTCCTCGAACCCTAGAGTCATCGCCGTCCTCGACGCCGTCTCCTTCCAAGTCCTCTTCGACAACTCCAAGGTCGAGAAGCGCGACGTCCTCGACGGCACCTTCATGCCTTCCACCTCCTTCACCGGCGGCTACCGCGTCTGCGCCTTCCAGGACACCACCGAGCCCTCCCACGCCCTCATCAAGTCCTTCTACCTCAACCTCCTCGCCTCCAAGCACGCCTCCTTCATCCCGCTCTTCCGCAACAACCTCGCCGAACACTTCGCTGACCTCGAGGACAGGCTCGCCGGAAGATCCGCCAAGGCCAGCTTCAACACCTCCGTCGCCTCCGCCTCCTTCAACTTCCTCTTCCGCCTCCTCACCGGTCAAGACCCTACTACAACCAAAATCGGCTCCGACGGCCCCAGCCTCGTCACAACCTGGCTCGGCGCGCAGCTCGCTCCACTCGCCACTCTAGGTCTACCCTGGATTTTCAACTACGTAGAAGATTTCCTCATCAGAACAATCCCCATCCCTGCATGGGCTGTGAAATCCAGCTATAAGAAACTCTACGAGGGTTTTGCCACCGCAGGTACCACAATGGTGATTTATTTTCAATGAGTTAACGTGTTATATATTACAAATGGAACTTTTCCCTTACTAGTTAGAGTGTGGTGTGATGTGTAGGTTCGTCGCTGCTGGACGAAGCGGAACGGTTGGGGATGAAGAGAGACGAAGCGTGCCACAACCTTGTGTTCACGTTAGGGTTCAACGCGCAAGGAGGGTTTGTGAACCAGTTTCCGATTTTGATCAAGTGGATAGGGTTGGGCGGGGAGGGTTTACACAAACAGCTTGCCGAAGAAATCAGGACCGTTGTTAAGGAAGAAAACGGGGTGAGTCTCCGTGCGTTGGATAGGATGACTTTGACTAAATCTGTGGTGTACGAGGCGCTGAGGATAGAACCTGCTGTGCCGTTCCAGTATGCGAAGGCGAGGAAAGATCTTGTGGTGGAGAGCCATGATGCGGCGTACGAGATCAAGAAGGGCGAGATGATCTTTGGATATCAGCCGTTCGCTACCAAAGATCCTAAGATATTTGATCGGGCGGAGGAGTTTGTGGCTAACAGGTTTGTTGGCCCTGATGGAGAAAAGCTGTTGAATCACGTGTTGTGGTCCAATGGACGCGAGACGGAGGAGCCCACACCGGATAATAAACAGTGTCCGGCGAAGAATCTGGTGGTGCTCCTGTGCAGGCTATACTTGGTGGAATTCTTCTTGCGGTACGATACTTTTACCTTCGACTTTAAACCGGTCGTTTTGGGTCCTGAAGTTACCATCAAGTCACTCGTGAAAGCATCATACTAATCTCTATTATTAATTAAATAAATAAGATTAAGTTAAAAGTACATATCTTTCCCATTCCGCGCCCTTGCAGAGAGAGTCATGTGTGTTTCAACCTTTTTTCTTCTTTTGTGCTGTTTCATGGGTCAATGTATTCGCTTGTTTCTCTTTTTGATAAAACATGTTTATTGCCATTTTTCTCTTTCGTTAATATTTCTCGATTAGTCCTCTCATTTGTCTTCTAAACCAAGAACAACAACGACAAAACTATACTACTCATCTTGGTATACGTTTTTTTTTAATTATTAGTTGGAAATGTTTACATTAACTTAACCCATAAATTTCGATGCTTCACATGTTCTGAAAAGATGAGAATCTCGGCAACAAATTAAGGCTGTCAATCACAACCATCATATTTCATACCACTTACATAAATCATTTCAATTTTATAACATAATTTGTTTTACTATTTTGTTTGTTAATTTTCATATCATGAGTATAATATTTTATTATTAAAATAAGCCTTTTTTGGTATGGATTGAAGAAGTGGAAAGTAAAAATAATAATTGAAGTGAAAAATAAAATTGTCAGAACTACACAAATGAGTGAAAAAAAATAAGTGGAAAATTCGTTAAATGTATGTGATTAAATTTAAAAAAAAAAAAAGAAATTGTTCACCGCAACTTCTGAATTTTGACATAATATACTATATATTTAGGTACATAATTGATTAATTATGTAGACTTAAAGGTAAATGAAGATAATTTAGACTTATTTTTTTTCAATATTTTAAGCCATTGAATCTCAATATTAACAGCTAAGCTACACTACCCAAAAAAGTCATGTGCCTGTTCACTAATGTGACCACACATAAACCTACATTACATATTAAAAAACTTAAATTCAAATGAATTAATGATATTTACTTTAAATAACATTTACATTTGATGCATGTCTTACTAATTCCTACATTTTTCTTTCTTTGTCATGGTAAACTTATATAAATATTTTTTACCTTCACCTTTATTTAAACTTTATCAGGTTTTTATATCTGTTTAATTATATACAGAAAATTGCTTAGTCTTTTAGTTTAAGGTGGGAATTGAGATAATATTAGAAAAAGTAAAACCAACAACGAATTGATTGAAGTTGGATATGGATGTGAAGAAAATGACACATGTTTTGACTGGACTCGCAAGTGCAAAGGACAGTGAGAAGAATATCTGTTTTATTTTTTTTTTCTTGCACAAGTATTTTCAATGGATCCACGAGAATTTATGTCCTCCATTCACTTATTTCAATCCTTTTTGTTAATTAGGTTTAATATTATTTTTTTATCTTAATATTTGTTAAATTTATTTTATATAATATCTCAATTATTTTTAGACTCAGTTTCTTCTTGTTTTATTTAAAATTACTAGTTGAAATTTTATATTATTTTTCGAAAAAACTTTTTATATCAGCAACTAATGTTAATGTAAATAGTGTAAAAAGTTCATGAATTTTTACATTAATTCTTCAATTAATATTAAACATGTTAATATTGTGTCGATTATAAATACAATTCGTTCGTGTAAAAGAGCATTTTAAAAAAGTAAAAAAATATATATTACATTGATTATAAATATTAACAAAAATTATAAAGATATTTATATTATATATATATATATATATATATATATATATATATATATATTTTAAATATTTGTTACGGTAAACTATCCTATTCAGTGTATTTAATAAAAATAACGTAAGCATATTGTGTAAAACTATATTAATGATGATAATATTTTTATTTTGTAAGATGAACGAAGTTGATAAAATGTGTTAACAATTTTGAAATCTACTAATTTTGGATGATTTTTATTAAATGATATACTTTAAACATAAGTATTTAAGTAGATGAATATAACAATGAATAAATAAAAGATTAATACATCGTGAAATACAATAAAATATTTGGACGGGTTACATAAATTTTTCAATTTTGTATTTGAAAACCAATCTCTCAATAATGCAATAAAGTGCTTATATCTAAGATGCCACTATAATAAATAGAAAATTATAAATATTATGTTTGACCATTCAATTGCAAGCAATTTAAAAAAGTTATGAAGTCTAGAGCTGAAATAAGAAAATATATCAAACAACAAAATGAGAAGATATTGAAATAGTAAATGTGTCATTAGGAATGTGAACAAATATCCAACTATCATATTCTTGTGATGAATAAAGATATCAATACATAAATTATGATGTATATGAATGATCATCTGAATTTGTAGTAACCATGACAAATAAAGAATGTTAATTTGTGTAAAGATTGTCAAAAAAAGTTATATGAAGAGTGTCAAAAGTACTTAAAATTGTCTTCATATTAAGATTTATTATATATTAAGATTATATTATATAAAATGTTTGTATGGTATGTTTGACCAAACAATGACAATAATTTTAAAGATATTGGCAATGCATTTGAATATAAAAAATTTCTCACTTCATTTATAAGATAAAAGAAACTGTTTACAAGTTCTAATATATTAATGTAATATGACTTTTATTTTACAAAATGAAGAAAGTGGATACAATATAACAACATCACAAAAATAATCTTTATTAAATAGTATTTTTTATGTAATTTGACGGTGTATTATGTTAAATATAATATATACATTGTGATATTTTTCTTAAATATATTGAATTGAAAAGAACGTGAAGTGATATTTAACACAGAGAAATTTAATTGACATTTATATAAAAAAAATCACCTTTCAATCGTTATTAAAATACTTTTAGTTAAACATTTTATTAAGTTGAATTTTCTTAATAAATTATTAGTTTAATCATATTTATTATGATAAAGTAGAAGTCCCTGGAAAGTAGTAAACTAGTATCCACATGCTCAATGATTCACAAAAGAATGAGAAGGAAAAAGGAGAAAAGAAAATATATATAAATGGTATTGAAATTAAAATGATCCTTGAGATGAGAGAGAATAATAGGTATATTTATAAAAATAATAAACAGGCGTAAATAAAAAAAAAATCTATTTCAAGTACAGCATTACAAAGTGTGAAGAAGGATGTACATCTCTATCATATTTATTAAAATAAAATTCTAACATTTTCACTATCACAATTTTCACTTAAAGAATGTCAAATGTCAGAATCAAGAACAGATCTAAAGCATCCTCGTAAGAGGTGGTGTCATATCTCCTTTTATCACCTTCTTACACTTGTCATTCTTAATTAAACTAATCTTGTTTATGTTAATAATTAACAATAAGAATAGCTTATCCCACTAAATAATCACAACTTAAAAAACATTTCCATAATGCGTGCCGTCACATCCTCCTTTGAATCTTCGTACACCTGTAATCAAAATTTATAATAAATTAATAACCCAATCATTTCACATTATTATATTTATATATAATACAATGTCGGCACAAAACCAATCGAACAAAAAACTGCAGGCCGTTGAGTCGGCCCAACGTGGCATGTTGGCCCAAATGGCCCAACGTGAATGGTTCGTGTTGCCACGTGGCAGACCCCCACATGCGGTATCTTTAAAAGCTGTTATAGAAAAAACAAGTAAAAGGTGCACATGGCACCACGTGCTTATGTGTCTAAGTTCATAAATAAATGAATGTTTTAGTTTTCAAAACTTTTTTTATTAGAACAATTTCTTACACAAAACGTCTCTATTTCAGTATTTTATTTTCTCAATTCCACAAAATTAATTTATAAAATAATATTTACATCCACTTAAATAATATAGTGTGGGAAGATACTGGAATTTTCCGTCCTAGTAAGAGATTGCTAGAGTAAGCAAGGGCAGCTGTGATAAACTCACACGCCAGCGCGTCTATATCAGCTTATAACCCAACCATTACTCTCCACGTGTCCTTTGATTCTGCATATACCTTATGCAGATCCTCTTCTCTTGATTTCATACCCTATTCCCTTGCCAATTCACGATCTCTGGTCTCTTCTGCGTCTTCTCAGTTGCGAAGAAAAAGAAAATGTGGAAGAGAATGGGTTTTGAAGAAGAAGCAGTGGTTCAATTGATCAACTCTGATTTCAGAGACCTAAGTGTAGCTGCTAATCAACTAGCCAATCACGTGGTCAAACTTGGTGGCATAGGCTTTGGAGCCTCTTTTTTCGGATTGATTGCTGCCATTGCTGCCATGTATGTACTCTTCTTATTCTATTTACTACTTCCGTATCTTCTGTATCTTTCTGTAATAACAAAATTTCTTAACTCATCTTTGAATTTTTCTGACTAAATTTTTGTTCTAAATGAACTTCATGTAACTGCTTATAGGTTTCTGCATAAATATCCATAAAAAAACTTATATATATACACAGATCATGTTTTGAAAGCTTCTTTTACATGAATTTTTAATCAAGGATAAATAAGTCAACCCACTTTTCTTTCGGGAAGAATTTGGATATTTACTCATTTATATATTGTTCTCATATTATATATAATATTTGTACACTGTATGTATAACTAATCACCTTTATCTTTATCACTTAGTAGATTTATGGATCATGTGGAAACTGGAATGAATGAATGAATTTATAAAGATGCTGCTGAGATTGGTTCCGTAAAAGTAGTAATTATAATATGACTTATTTCAGTCATTTTGTCTTATAATAATATAACACTGTATACTTAATATAAAAGAATGTAAATCCGTTTTGTTTTTTCTTCTAACCTCTACAACTCAGCTTTTCCTTTTAAAGAATGGTAAAGTAATGCATTCAAACTCTGTACTCGGGCGTTCTTGTTGAGAATTTGTTTAGGTACATAAATTATTTGCATGATGTGCTATGAACCTGTTATTGAATTGATTGAAAAAAAACGATTAAGCTGATTCGATCTATTTTTCTTTATTGACCTCAATTAGGTTGATTGAAAAAAATGTAAAATTGATATGACTCTATGAATTTTACAGTATACTACAGGGAAACGATTTCTTTTAAATAACTTTATAAATCATATGTATAAAATAATTCTTTTTGACATAAAATCTCGTGTAATGCGTTGTTATGATCTCTTTCATTTTAATATGATAATAATGTTGATGCAAAATAATAGAATAATAGATTGTTTTCCAAAAAAGTTGTTTAAGTAAAGTGGGTGGATGATGAAATGAGTTATGAGTGTGGATAAAGGTTCATCCAATAGTCAAGATATTATTAAAGCTAGGAGGTCCACCATCTTATATCCGCTCCCCATGTCGACTGGCTCAGTATTTTGTATTTTATGTCTTTAAGGTTCTTCAGAATAGATAAATTTGTTTTATCCAAGAGGATTGTGCAATCAAAACTTTTGAAAGCTGTATTCGTTAAGTTTTAATGGGATAATTAATGTTGTAGTTGTTGGTGCCGAACTGAAGTACACTGTAGAAGTCACTTGATATTAGTTTTTTTTTTTTTAACATAAACTGTTAAGCACATTCTTTGTGACAGGTACTACTTGATGTTCTCGTTCTAGTTTTTCTGTGACTTCACCGATTATTTTATCATGTTGTCGCAGTTATCTGTTAATTTTGGATCGTACAAACTGGAAGACAAATATTCTCACAGGACTACTTATTCCATACATTTTCTTCAGCTTGCCTTCAATAATTTTTGCTGTTTTCAGGTGATTAGTCTATTACGCAGTATTCATATCAATTTTGTACCTTCATTTTCTCTACTATTGAATTTCCTTTTGTTACCATTCTACTTGTAGAGGAGAGATTGGAAAATGGATAGCTGTTATTGCTGTTGTATTGCGCCTTTTCATTCCAAGACACTTCCCTGGTATGCTATTACTGCTCACACCCTAAGTCCTGTAACACCCATGGTACCCATTGATTGAACTTGAGAAAACACAACTATTTTGCTCCTTGTCCTTATTGATCATCGGTGTAATTCCAAAACAAAGTAACCAAGTCAATGTTTTTCTTTGACAAAACAAATCCTAACTGTTTTTAGTGTCATTTTCTCAATAAAAAATAATGTTAATCCTCATAATAAAAGTTGGCATAAATTATCAAAATGAAATTTCAGTTTCGATTGGAGAACAATACTAAAGAAATAATTAAGAACTACATCTTATGTTTTGTCGATCTGGTTACTCACCCACTTCTTAATAATGCTTAGAATTAAGTGTAAGGTTAGTAACCAGGTATGATTGTTACTGCAGATTGGCTGGAATTGCCTGGTGCTTTGATTCTTCTTATCGTTGTAGCTCCTTCTCTGTTTGCAAACACCTTTAGAAACAACATTGTTGGGGTGGTAGTGTGTCTCATCATTGCATGCTATCTGCTGCAAGAACATATTCGGGCTTCTGGTGGTTTTAGAAACTCCTTCACTAAAGCCCACGGCATATCAAATTCCATTGGCATAATACTTCTGTTGGTCTATCCCATCTGGGCGTTAGTGGTCATACTTTTTTAGGAAGCACCACTTGGACTTGGTTGATATGTGTGAATTAAACCAATTGTTTTCTCTGCCATTCATTTGTTGGAACTTCATATGTATAAACACGTTGCATTGTTTAATGATTCACCTGTCGTGAAGTTAGCATGTCTAAAAAAGTCTAATCAAATCTCACTGAGATTTTTGGGTTTCATGGAATGTAAAAAACAAAAGAAGATGATGATTCTTGTGGTATCGTTTTAGCTGTCTAGTATTCACAAATCATGTATGATTTAGGAAACCGTTGTACTCTTACCTGTGGAATGTAATATAAATTTACATTTGTTTCTGTTCTGCATTATTACACCATCTTGTTTCCAGAAAAAGCAGTCCTAGAAACTACAACAGAATTTCCTTGAACATGTAAACTCAAAATGCCAAATGAAATAACAATGTCAAGACACTAGAGATATGAACTCCCATGAACGTAGTAAGACACAAACGCCATAAACACAGAACAAAACAACAATTTTTTTAATTTACGGTAGGATGTGATGGATAATTAAAAAAAATTATAAAATATTTCATATAGATGTAAAATTACTGATAAATAAACATATTAAGGCTTTTTTCATTAATCCATATCTACAATTATCACAATTTATAAAATAAACATCTATGATCAATGTCCCCACAATCTTGTCACTACTTACTATTTGGAAATATGCAATTCATTTCCTTAAAGAATTAAAAGAAAAATGAATTGAATACTGATGTGTTCTCAAACATTTGAGAAACTCGAAACCTTAGTTACTAAAGACAGAGAATCAAACACTTAAATACTACCCAACGTCCCATATTAGTTAATTTTGGATTTAGGTACCCTAAGAGAAAGAATCAAACACTTAAATACTGTTAGGTACCAGAGTCACAGAGTATTTTCACTCAGCTAAAATTTGAGTAGAGAAAAGAGGAAATTGACACAGAACTACGGGCAACGGTAGAAAAATAATTTCACTAAGTGGAAGAAA
>Ga0099825_1004663_pt1 | contig 17897 bp, 14 predicted proteins | sample SiratroredBW_FD_76838 | JGI IMG/M metagenome (GOLD analysis project Ga0099825, IMG submission 76838) | Root nodule microbial communities of legume samples collected from California, USA - Siratro red BW | ecosystem: Host-associated > Plants > Roots > Nodule | place: USA: California | collected...
ACACCACGTCGGTTTTGGTTTTATTAATCAACGTAGTGATTAAACTCACTACATCGGATATTAAACCGACGTCTGATTCAACGTCTCCTGGGTCAACGTCGGGTCGAAAACCGACGAAAAAAGCCTCTTAGAACCAACGACGAAGGCTATTTTTCTACTAGTGTCTTATTAGTGTAACAAGGCACAACCGGAAGGCTCAATAGCTAAAGGATACATGGCTAAAGAGTCTTTAGCCTTTTCCTAGATATTTAAATGGAATTGAGACTATATTTTACCAAAAAAGGTGTGTTCATGATGAACTTAACACTATGTCATCTAGTGTAAGCACTTTGTTTCCACCAGTTGGGAAACCCAATCAGGGATTTTACTTATTGGTATAAATAAGGATAAGAAAAAACTTGATTAAGAAAGAGAAGATGAGACAAGAAAAGTAAATAAAGAAGCATGACAAATGAAGATGTAGAATAAGAAATAAAAGGGAGATATAAAGGATGATGAGATTAGAGGATTATTCATGGTTAGTTCTTAGAGTTTAGTAGAAACTTGAGAGAAGTAAGTAACTTGAGAGACCATGGTCTATATTGTAGAGTAAGAAGTTTCTTTTGGAGCTTCTAAACTAGCACATGACAGTCATATGAGCACATGCGTTAGTTGGATTTCTCTATTTGACTCTTCAAGCTTTCAAGACACATTTGTGACACTTGGAACTCTTAAGGTGGCGCCACACGTGTGTGTTTCTCCTAGTCATCATTGTTTTTCACATGTAATCATTACATTTCCCTTAATTTTAGAAACTACGACATACATTCCCTAATTTCAAGGGATTAAGAGGTACTAAATATCGTTAAGTGAGTTAACTCTTGATTAGCACAGTTAACTCTATTTTATTGTCTCTTCTTCTTCTGTTGGATGAATTCCAATCTACTATAAAAAACCATATTGGAAAATGAATGAAGTCTCCTTGGTGAGAATTTTTGGGAGTTTGAATCCCTCGCTTCTCTTACTTTAGCTTTTATCTTGAGAAGTTTTCTGAAGTGGTGAATCTTCTTTCATTTATCCTTGGATTTTTCTATTCAAGGTGGCATGTTGTTTCCACTTTTCTCTCTTCAATCCATTTTTACTTTAAATTATTGTTGAGTTATTGTTTTCTTGCATGTTTTACACATTGCCAAATTGAGTAACCTTGATGGCTTTCTTGCATCGGGAACTCTTTCTCCAATAGAAGTTCTCTCATTCCATATAACTTGAATTTTTTTAAGATCCTTCCAACCTCTAAAGATTCATATCAAATGATATCAAGGATTAGAAGATGAACTCATTCTAAAGAGGTGTTCATCACATTCAAAGTAAGAGTTCTTCAGGAATTAGGTATGAAACCCATTTCTATTTGGATGTGATTCTAGCAATTTTCATTATATTACTCCTTGGTTGAATCAGTTTTTTTTTTTTCCTTGGAACATGTTTCGTTTTTTGTTTCATTAGTTTAATCCATTAATCAAGTCATTGTATCCACATCTTGTAATATTGACAATTTTCTTAAAAAATGAGTATAACGTTCATGCTTGGTTAATTTTGGACTTTTGTGTTCTTCTTGGTTCTTTGAGTTCTTCTTTCTTTCTTGAGTTTTCTAGACTTTTTAAAGTGTTAAATATCTTTGTAAAAATTTTCTTAAGATTCAATATGTTTGGAAGATTTGAAACCCATAAAAACTAAGATTCAAGTGTTGGGATCCTACTTTCTTTGTTTGTTCTTTTGTAGGTTGTTTTCAAGAATCATAAACTTAAAAAGAAATTTCATGGGACTTATTACTTTGAATTTCTGAGACATATAAGTGTTGGGAAAGCCGTGAAAAGTTCTAAGAAATCAAAGTAAGATTTAGCAAAAGTTAGAACAAAAATCTCTTGAAAAATAGGTAGTCCAAGAGTAGTTTGTTTTAAATTCTTGAATCAATTTTCTATTTGACTTCCATTGGGGTTGCACAACTTGTTTCAGCCATTTTGTGTGGGTTTGTTTTCTTGAATGTTTATATCTTAAGTGTCTTTCATAAGAACATTTAACATGATCCCAAGGGGTAAAACTTTTGCATTTTTTTGAGTCTTTTTCAAGTTTTTTCTTGCATTTTTTGAGTCAATTTGTCATATAGGTTTGTATAATCTTTTAGTGTCTTTTATTCAATTTCATTTTCAGTTTTTTCTTTCAGATTCCTTCTAGTTTTATCACATAATTTTCAGAATTTTAAGGATTAGTGGTTTTGGATTTGCTTTCTCTTTCACTTGAGAGATTTCTTGATTAGAACTTTGAGATAATTTTTGAGATAGCTTGGATTTTTTTCTTCAGTGATTTAAGTGCACCCAACCTTTAATTTTATTACATATCATTCAAATATTAAACCCAAACACTTTAGTGTAAACATTTAGAGAGTGATTAGGATAAACTTTTTCTACTAACCATTACACTTCTTTTTGTAGTTTTGTACCTTTTCCTTGAATTTTTGTTTATGTTTTCTTGGAAATTTTGAAGATGTCTTTAACTCCTTAGGAGGAAGGGAGCATGAATATGGAGAGGCAACAAGTTACTCTTGAAGAACTTAGGCAACTCTTGGAGTAACAAAGGTTGGAGATTAGAGACCTAAAAGTGAGAAAAGAGAAAGAAGACATTTTAGATCTTCTACTCATTTTGAGATTCATATCGAGGATTTTTATCCACCAAGAAAAGATAGAAGAGAAAGAAGAGATCATAAAAGGATTTCACATGTGGATAAAGTTTTTAGAAATAATGTTAAATTTCTTGAAATCATAGGTAGTTTCGATCCCAATGTGTATAAATAATGGGAAAGGAAGGTAGACCAAATTGTGTTTTCTTATGAACGTTTAGAAATAGACATTATTAAATTTGTTGTGTTTAGAATTTGAAGGATATTCTTAATTTTGGTGGAACTAAGTCCAAAATGATATTGAAAAATGTAAAAGGAGGCCTATATTCACTTGAAATGATTTTAAAGCTTGTTTGAGAAAAAGATCCATGCCTTCACATTATAAGAAGGAATTGATCCTTCAACTTCAAAGGTTAAGGCAATGGTGAAAAATGTACAAAAATATTATAAGGAAATGGAAATTCTTTTTATTAAATGTGAGTAGGATGAATGTAAAGGCAAAAAAAAGGCAAGATTCTTGAATGGCTAAACCAAGACATCCAAGAAGTGGTAAAACTGCAATATCATGATTCTTTGGAGGAAATTTTCCAACAAGCTATCAAGGTGGAAAATAAATGGAAAGGAGAAGTGACTTTCAAAGATATGTTTCATGGAATTTTCAATTAAGGATAAGAAGGAAGAGGAGAAGCCACACAGGTAAGTATTCCAAAACTCCTTATTTTCCTTCTTCAATTTCTAAAATTCTTCACTCTTTTCATCTTCTTCAAACAACAAAACTTCTCATTCATCTTTTTTCCATTTAAACACAATTTTCAAGAAAATATAAGTAAAATGAGATGTTGTAAATATTTGGGTTATGGACACATTGCATTGGATTTTCCAAACAAAAAGGTTGAGATGTTAAAAGATGATGAGAAAGTAAGTTCACCACATTCTTCATCTTCCAAATTCTTCAAGGGATAAAGATTCTAATTTATTGATGGTTAGGTCCATGGCTAGACATATTAAAAAGGACTTTAAACAAGCTTGAAGAGAAAATATTTTTTATTCAAGGTGCATAATCATGAATATAACTTACACTCTTAATATTGATGAAGGAAGTTGTACCAATGTAGCAAGTCAAACGATGCTGGAAAAACTTAAACTCTCCACCATTCCTTATTCAAAACCTTAGAAGTTACAAAGGTTGAATGAAGATGAAGAAGTTCAGGTGCCCAAATAAGTCCATGTATACTTTTCCATTTGTAAATTTCATGATAAAGATTTATGTGATGTTGTGCTTGTGGAATCAATTCATTTGTTATTAGGAAGGCCATGACAATATGATAGAAACGTCATACATCATGGTATTGCTAATACTTATTCTTTAATGTACATGGGACATAAGATCACATTAAAACCATTATCTTCTCAAGAACTGGATAAGGATCAAGTTCAAATGAAGAAAAAGAGGGAGAAAGAAAAGAAAGTGGTGGAACCAATAAAAAGATACTTTGATCTTGAAGAAAGCAAGTTCCACTTTATCCAAGGAGGTGCTCTCCATAAGACAATCTATGTATTTTCACTAAACATTTAAATTTGTCTTCCATTATTATTCTGTTATCCTTAGATATAACAGAATGTAGAGGACCATTGGAAATAAAAATTCCAAAGAGGGAATTAAAGTACCTCTTGTGCTTCTTGATCTTTCCATGGGTCAACTTCTTCAAGGGATGAAGAAATTTCAACAGTCCTATATTATTGAAGTGAAGAAATCTTTGTTACTTGAACATTATTTAAATTTTATGGAAAAAAGCGACATAAGACATTCCTCTTTAATTATCTTGTGCATGCACAATCATAACTATCATAATCATCATCATCATTATTATCATCTCATGCATGTTCTAAGAACAAATAAAAAAAACTAAAAGACAATTCTTTTTGTATAATATCAAACTTGGGATTTGATCATACATTCAACATGCAAACATGTAGTTTGGGTTTTGATCCTTGAGGATAGAAATAAATAGTTTTCTTTGAAATAACAAATAATATTCATAGCTTCAATGTTTTTAATCTTACTCTTTATAATGCAGGTCTTCTAAATTCATGGAGGTTAGTATAAATAAGGATAAAGAAGAACTTGTTTTGAAAGAGAAGAGGAGACAAGAAAAATAAATGAAGAAGCATGACAAATAAGGATGTAGAAGAAGAATTGAAAGGTAGATATCAAGGAAGATGAGATTAAAGGATTGTTCATGGCCAGTTCTTAGATTTTAGGAGGAACTTAAGAAAATTAAGTACTTGATGGTTACAAATTGAGAGACCATGGTCTAAATTGTTGAGACTTCAAAGTGTATTTTGAGCTTCTAAAATATCACATCAAACTCACATGAGCACCTAGGTTAGTTGGATTTCTCCATTTGACTCTTCTAGCTTTCAAGACACATTTGTGAGTATTGGAATTCTTAAGGTGGTGTTGCATGTGCATGTTTCTCGAATTCATTATTGTTTTTCACATGTAATCATTACATGTCCCTATATTTCAGGAACTACCCTGTGCATTCTCTAATTTTGAGGGATCAAGAGGTGTTAAACATAATGATTTAACTCTTGATTGTTAGCACCAAAGCTAGCTAAGTGATTTGATGAAGCCAACAACAGGATGAAGACTATGGATCAAAGCTTACGAGTGGATTACTTGAAGCCTTCATAGAGCTTGAAGGACGTTTTGGTCTAGTAATTAGATTGGGGTGTGTGTGTGAGTTTAGTTTGGTATAAAATCATGTGTCGCATTAGATTCCACTCAAAGAAAGCTCTAAAAATAAATTTTGATTAACAAACTTTTAAGAAATTCTAAAATCAGGATTTTACAATAAATTGTTTTTCAAAATTGGACTTGCTAAATTTTTTTTTGTGTTACAGAAAAATAATTGATTGAATGCTTAAATCAATCGATTGATATTTTTGTTTGATAAAAACATTTTTCTATATAAAGTTGGCGCGTTATTTTGAAAAATACAGAAAATCATTCTCTAAGATTTCTAGGCAAACACTTTTTGTGATTTTCAAAGAGAGAAAAGTGCCCTTTACATCTTGCAAACAAGAATATTTGAATCACTGCATCAAGAATTGAGAGCAATTTGATCATGGAGCCTTGAGTTGATTGGGACTGATGTTACACTAATTTTTCCACCAGAGCTAAGTCTTCTATACTGTCTTAAACCATTTTGTACTTGATTTTGTATAGAAGCATTATTGTTTTGTACAATCTTTGACATTTCTTGAGTTGTGGGTATTTTGGGTTACACTTTACAATGGGACTATAATTTGTGACAATAGTTTTTATGTTTTGATTACAAAGTTTATTGTAATTTGGTTTCATCAGTGGCTATTGATTAGTTCTTATTCTGTTGAGGGGTTCAGTAGGTTGTTTATTGCTGGGAGCAGTGAGTTCTTGCTGGTTGCAAGTGTTTGTATTGTTGTAAACTGATCTTGGTGATCTTGATTAGTGAAAATCTTTGCTTGTTTGCAAAGGACTGGACGTAACCCTTGAGGAAGGGTGAACCACGATAAATTCTTGTGTTCTTGATCTTTCTTTTAATCTTCTTGAACACTGATCTCATATTCTGCTCATAATTGGTTTTAGCTCGAATTAAATTGTTTGCTAATTTTATAGTGTTAATTTGTGCTCTTCTAAAACAATCTTTATATCTGATCAGTTGACTGAATCAGTTCTTGATGTTGTTTCCTATTTCCAATTTATTGTAATTACTGTTCATCTGTTTAAATTTCAGAAAACTAGTTTTTATTGAAATTGTTATTATTTCTTATTTGAATTGTTGCATTAGTATCATTCAGTGAATTGTTTCTACTGTTCATCTGATTGTTACTGACCTGGTCTGAACTGAGTTTTTGGTAATTCTAATTTTGTTTGTCATTTTTTCTGATTCTTTTCTGAGCTGCGATATATTCTGATTTTTTATTATACTGTTTTAAGGTTTACTTAATTGTTTTCTAGGTTAACAAAATTGTTTTCTAATTCTAGTTTATTGCTTCCGCATCTGATTTGATTATGTTTTATTATATACTGTTTTGTGTATTGTTTCAGTTGATTGTTTCAGTTCTGGAATCTATTGAACTTTTGCTGTACACTTCATAATATCATTTTTCAGTAGTTTCATTAAAGAACTTTCATTCTACAGTTTATAAAATGGTAATTTTACGAAATTTTTAATAGTTCAATTCAACCCCCTCTTAAACTTGGCCTAATTGTTTTACATTGATTAGCAATGTTAACTTTATTTTCTTGTCCCTTCTTATTCTCTTGAACGAATTCCATTATATATAAAGGAAAGCTATTTTGGAGATTGAATGAAGTCTCTTTTGTGATAGTTTGAGTTCTTCTCTTTTATTGTTTTGATTCTTATCTTGAGAAAGTTTCTCAAGTGAATCGACTTGCATTTATCCTTTGATATCTTCATTCAAAGTGAGGTGTTCTTCTCATTTTTATCTCTTCAATCCATTTTTACTCGATTCTTATTGTCTTCTTGTTTTCTTAAATCTTTTACACCATGGTCGAATTGAATAGCCTTGTTGGCTTGCATGTTTCCATTGAGAACTCCTTTTCCCATGGAGGTTTTCTCATTCCACATCTCTTGAGTTGATCAAAATCTTTCCAACCTCTTAAGGTTCATATCACTTACTTCTCTTTATCAACAAAGAGAAAGTTACAAGCATGTCGTCATGTATTGACTAATTATAGTACTTAATTCTTGTTGACCCTTTTCTTTAATAGGTACTTTTATAACTTATTATAATTCGTCTACAATTCGAAGACTAACCATTTAATTATTTATATATTTAATTTAGATAATTTAAAGACATTACGTGGACACAATTAAGAACTCCCACATGATCATGTTCTATAATAGACAAGAGGATTCACAGAGAACTTGTAGAATCATTTTCTCACTGTGTACATATAATCGCATTATTGATATTTGATTATATTGAATCTATCCAATTATTTTAATCCTATTGTCCCTTTTTAGACAAGAAATGATTTGAATAGACCCTACTTAGATGATTTAAAGTTCTTAGATATCAATTAAATTGATTTTGCAAATCCCTATAACACTTACAATGTTAATAACATCAATTACATTATAGAGATGAATGACTTAAAACACAAAATAATATAACATTTGGTACTTTTGGAAGAAATTAGTCATGCAAGTAACATTAACAATCAAATGCAATTTGAAAGTGTGCCTTATTATGGAAAATTGATAGACATAATAAGATCAACTATAATGGTTGATTCTTTGTTATTTTGTTGAAATGTATGTTATCTAATACAACTACTTCTAAAGGTAAAATGATTAATGACCTTGAATTTACATTAGTATACTTTACATGTTTGATACACACTAGTGATAATAGAGATGATGATGATGAACCACAAATTCAGGCTACAAAATCTCAAATGGTTTATTATGTTGTGGATAAATTAGATAAAAATTGAAGCATTCATATGCATTTAAAGCCAAGAGACTTATTTTCAAGAATGTGAACCATTTGAACAACAAAATTTGAAAGCTTTATTTTCGTATGTGAAGGCAATATATCTTGAACAAGGTCATGCTTTTAATTGAGAATTTGTATATCAATTTTTCTTTAAATTAACATACTTATTATTTATACATGCATTATACTAGGTAATAATTATGATTGATTGAATTTGTAATTTAACTTATACTAGTGTTATTGTTTCAAGAGTACCTGAAAATGAAGAAAAATTCATCAAGAAGACTAAAAAAGCACAACATGAACTCAATAGCACTTTTAACCAAGTTTTAGCCACTCCCCAAGGTAGAAGTATCCAACCTTTATCTACAATGTGTCCATGTAAACTTCATACATCTTATCCTAGTAAGTTTAATGAAAAATGTTAAGTCTTGCTCATTTTGAAAATGATACCTTAAGATAATACCTAACTAATGTTTATTCTTAGGAACCTTGAAGAAGAAGTTTAGTGATGGAAGACTATGTAAGAGACCACATAAGTCCTTGGACAAAGTCCATGACTAAGAAGATTGAAGAAGGAAAGGCCTTAAACAAGAAGACTCTCCTGTTTTGGAGTATAGATTACTAGGATTTTCTTCTTAGTCTTGTACAAATTTATTGATACACATTTGTAATTATGAGATTTTATAGAAACATAAGTGGGTTTAATTTAAACCTTAATTGGACCTCAACTTATATGAAACCCTAATAATTTGTTTCTACAACATAGAAGAAGGAGCTTGGAAGCTTGGAGTCCTACATCACTTAGGAGAGACAAAATCTGCCAATTTAGGGTGCTCCACGAAGCCATGAAGATGAGTAGGTTTTGCTTGAATTAGTCTCACATTTTTTTATGACATAGAGTGTAAGGAGGCTGGGAATCTATATATAAAACTCCTTGTCTTTTGTAAAACTCACCTTTTTGATAAATGAGAATAGAATTGATTATATAGGTTCTTCTTCTTAAGGTCAACATGGTAGTATAATGTTCTCCTAGTTCTTCCGGAAAAAAAGCCTTCTGAGTTTCTTTCTAAAAGACTTAAGAGTTTAAATTTTTTTTTGTTGTTCTAACAATTCATTACTCCTTCAAAACTAATCAATTCATTTTTTTATTTTACAAGATAAGTTTCTTTCTAAAATACTTTTGTTTTAAGAATTTCATTATTCTAACAAATTCCAAGTAACAATTGATGATTCCTTTAAAACTAACCAATTCACCCTTTTATTTTACAAGATAATACAAGTAACCATTCCACTCGTTATTTTAAATTAACGATCCTAAATCAACTAACATACATTGTCTAACTTTTCAAGAGACGCATGAACAAGACCTTGTTTACCATTTCAATGTTCCTATTTAATTAGATGCAATAAAAAGTTAATAGTGAAACTCAATAATTACGAAACTCTATCAAAATGTAAGCTGATAACAAAATTCGGAATTTCAAAAACGACATTTGTAAAACTCAATTCCAAAGTTTACATGGAGTTTAGCTTCCCTTACTTTAATTTTAATTAAAAATCTAGAGAGTAATAACTTACTTCCAGAAAGACTGCATCACAAGCTAAACATATTACAACCAATCTATACTAACAAAGAAACATCTATTAAGCTAAATACCACATTCACCTACACAAACTATGCATGAAAAGCACAAGAATGAAGAAATTCATAAATATAAAAAATAGAAAAAACTTACTTATATTATTCTCGGCTGAAAATAATTTGTAGATAGCCAGCTTTGCGCTGAAAGAATCTGTTTAAGAACAAAAATGAGAAATCAGTTCAGAAACCTAAAGAAACTAGAGAGAAAAATAAACTTAGAAAGAGAATGAATGGGCATGTGTACCTAAGAAGAAAACATAATTCTTACAAAAAGTACTTTATTTACTTTCTTTTAATAATTGCAAAATGATAATAAATCGATTTTTGGACATTTCTCATACTTTATGATCAAGATAAAGATATATCATACATATTACTTAAGGATGACAACATTGCATAGTTCTAGATACCTTTCCCCAGTCCCGCAAAAGAAAAAGCTCATTGTATTGTGCGGAAAATATTAGTTTGATACTGCTGTTTTTAATAATATCTATTTAACATTATATTATGTTAATAAAATATTATATATTAATAAAATAATAATATTTTATAATATCAAATAAGAGTGAACTATGAATAATAATGTTAAACTATCACCATTTTTGTATGTGCATGACTAACTACAATAAACATTTGTGGATTCTGTAAATTATTTGAAAAAATATATACAAATATTTAATTTCACGGTATAATGTAGTTGATCTATACAATTTTTCTGTAGTCTAAGATTTTAACTTAATAAAATAATGTAAAAACTCTCCTCCAAACAATTTGCAGTCTAAATAATAAACTACTAAGAATCAACGGATACTTTTTTGGATTTGTAGTAAAAAGTAGAGTATCGTAATAAACTAAAGGTATTTAAGTCTCTTTGTAGGTAATGAATACCTACAACTACGGTTAATATGATATTTTTCTCCCCTCACGTAGTTAATATCCATCTTAGATTTTATTTTGTGCATGGCTTTGTTTTTCTTCCCAATGTTTTAATTAAGTCAACAAGTCTAGGCCAAAGAAAAATTATGTTAGAAGCACTTCTCTTTGTGAATATTGCTTTTTAGACAAATCAAACAGCCCATTTCAAAGGCCGTACCCCCTTGGATAAAAGCCGTACCCCCTTGTTTCCTCGTATTAAATTCTTCGATGTTTTTGACTTGTTTGGTTAGATTTTTTTTTTTTTTTTTTTTTCTATGGTTGCAGCAACTATTGTTGACTTTTTTGTTGACCTTTTCTAAAGAGATATATGGATTGTTGACCACAGAAAGAATTATTTCAGAGGATTATATAATACTTTTGTTATCCATTTATCATAAATATTATCCTATAAATAATTTTTAAATAATTCTTTCAAAAATTACTACCATAAAATATTTGAAAAATATAAAAAAATATCTTATGTCTCTACTTAATGTGAAGTGCAAACTAAAAAGCTCTTTCATTTTGAATTTGCATCTGGTGTTGAACACTCTAAACATATATTTTGGTGGTCCCTTATATATTGTGTGCGGATCTAGAACTCTATTTGGACATATTCACTTCGCTAAATTTGACTTAATAGGTTTTGTGTATTGATTTCAAACTCTTTGGTGAAAGCTGCGTTATAAAGCATTCTGATAGGACATGTAAATTTAATTGAAATTTTATTAATTAAGTTTGTAGATGGTCTATTTAAACAATATAAATAATTTATAATATAATTGATTTAAAAATTGGTCAACACAGGTCTAAAATGAAACAATTTATAAAACATATACATTTTTTTATTTATACTGACTCAACGAAAAATATTTTATGTGAAAACTTAATATTTGAAAATACAAAAAAAATATTAATTATGATTTTTTATTTAAATTAATAATTTCTAGATTTTCAATTTGAATGAAAGAAATTGTAATAATTAACAAAACAGTCTTATTCAATTCAACAATTAATATTAGAATAAATTGTTTATATTATTTTATTAAACTTCAATGTTAAGTATAGACTCACTATATGAAATTTATTAAAAAGAAAAAGAAAAAAAAAATAATACCATGAAGGCTAGACCAAGTGCATTAAAATAAACAAAATAAGTAAACCAACTCACAAAAGTAATATAACAAAACAAATGAACAAAACTAAGTAAAACTAGCAGAAAAGTGGGAAGACATTTATTCATTATATTCAAAAACAAAACAACAAAGAAATAAAATCAAAAGTGAGATGCACAAAACCCTTCATCATTTCTTTCCTGTATTGCACATTCTAACAGACTATTTAACTACTTGAAAAATACCATTTCTCGGTCTCTCAGATTTTCTAGAAATCTGAACACATCTTTCAAGCTTATCCAAACCAGTAGCGAACCACTGTTCCATTTGATTGACCTGGTACGTGGAAATCAACTTATACTCCTCCTCAAACTTAGAAGAAAGAGTTTGAGTAACTTGCACCCCTCTAGCATTCAGCTTAGTCCCACAGGACATAAACCAACACCAGCAGTAGTTAAATGCAAACTAGAACGGTTTCCAAACCAGCAGTCAGTGTGACATCAAGCTTAACCACAGTAGAATCATGACAATGACAAGTTATTTTAGTAAAGTTTCTAACAACTATAGAAATATTTTTAAGTGAAGAAATTCTCTTTCAAAAGAATAAATTTAGAACTATTATTATCTTTTTCTAATATGACTGCAGCTGGAGCAACCAATGAGTAAATTATTATTTTTATTTATTTTAACAAGAATTAGATTTTCTCACGCGTAAATGCATAAAAGTAAAACTTTTATATTGTTCTTTTATACTTTTTTTATTGAGTTTAAATTCTGATTAAATTAGAGAATAATATAAATTAAATTATAACATCAATATCTTTTTGTAAATAAAGTTATTTAGGGAAATGAAATGACTAATTGAAAATGAAACGTGTAAATTTGGATCAAAATTTGAATTACAGAAAAAGTTAGACCTTTCAATATTGAATTTAAAATAAACAACTTGAGAATAAAACGAACAAAAACAATCAATGTAAAAAAATTGAATACTTTATCTGATTTGGTGAGTAACATTACAATAACAAACTATATATTATCGACTACAAATGTTCGTTAATAATGGCGTATATTCGCTGTTCTTTATTCCGTCAATAAATACATTGTTGATATGCCCAACAGATGGAAATTAAGTTGCTTGTGACTAATTTTTGACATATATAATGTTGTTGGTAATTTTTTATGGCCTTTGTTTTGCAGGTAATTTCATCAATAGTTACAAAAAACACGAAATCTGTCAGAAATTACAAACGACGTCACTTTTAACATTCATTTGAAATGACCAACCAAAACTCATAAAAAATGACGTCACTATTGGAAATGACTAACAACATCATGTCCGATGAAAATGATTGACGGAAACATCCATCAGCAAAGCAATAACATGTATGGATTTTCTTCAAAGCAACTTATCGAGGGATGTTTCCTTGAGACGGTATAATAAGAATTTTTGTCATGTGATAATTGACCGATATGTCTATTGGTAAATAAATACAAGTTAGTTGGAACTTTACAAATGAAATTTTTTATCAATGACTTGTTTTCCGCCCTTTTAGGTTGCCTTGTAAATACATTACCAATGACTTGCATATTTCATAAGCCATACTACCTACCCATTACATTCACAAACCAAAATACTCATATATACTGATAACTTAATATTTAGATAATAGGATAATTTGTCTACTTAACACAATCAATTAACAATGTATATATATAAAGTTTTAACACTACAAGAAAAAGACTATTTAGAAATCAATTTTTGACTACAAAATGAAATGATTGTTAATTGTTATCAAAATAATCACTAAATTAGCTTTTGTATTACAAGAAAAATTATTTTTAAATAGGGTTATATTTGACATTTTTGGCACTTTTAACCCCCGCTAAGTGTGTTACCCGCAGTTTAGTTTTCCCTGAAAGATCCAGCATTTCTAACAAATTACCTGCAGTTTTCAGTAACTCTTGGAATGACAGTTGCAAACCCCAGTTATTTCTGACGGTTTTGCAACCCCTGCTATTTTTGACAATTTTGCAAACCCCCACTATTTTCAGTAGTTTTACAAACTTCTACTATTTTCGGAGGTTTGTAAACCCCCACTATTTCTGGCAATTTGTAAACCCCTGCTAGTTTCAGCGGTTTGTAAATCCCTATTATTTTCTAACAGTTTTCTTTCATAAATTTTAAACTCCATTGATTTTTTTAACTAATATTAATTTCTTATATTGCATTTATTTAAAATGGGTTTTATTATTTTTTTACGTTGTATTTTTTTAAAATGAATTTTATTAATTAAACATTAGTTAATTTATAAAAAAATTAAATAAATCATAAAATACAAAGACTTTAAAATATTAATATTTATACTTGAATGTAATATTCATAAAAAATCAAAGCTTCTTCCACTAATGAAGACTTCATGAAATGGAACAATAGATATATGTACATCATCTTCTACATGTAACTCAATGTGAATAACAACAATAATTGGAGCTTCAAGAACATCCTTCGTAGTGTAGTCCCAAGGCTCTTTGATGTCCTTGGTGACATTACTTGCTGCAGCAAGCCGAACCTACAAATGCAGTGTAATAAGATATTTCTACTAAACACTGAGCTCCCAATTTCCCAAAAGTAAAAACAATACTACAACAATTGAATCTATATTTATTATAGTCAAATAGTTTATTAATAGATATTTATCATCCCTTTGTATCAAAGAATAAAGAAAATAGAAGGAATGAAAAAAAGAAAAGAGATATAGATATGAGATAAGTAGAACAAAATATTAAACATTATTTGGTTGAAAATAAATGAGTGGAATGAAAAATTATTTTATCTACGATTAATTTTATGGATTATTTATTAATGATATTATTATTTTTAATTATTTATTATTATTCTTACAATAAAAATAACAAAAGAATTAAAGAAATAATCGGTTATGTTACTCTGGGTGATCAACTTTCATGTATTTTTACACAACTAATAACACAAACAATGGAATAAAACGTTTTTCACGACCAATCTATGCAACTTGCGAACCTCTACCAGCAACCGAATCTTAGTGTGACGAATCTCCACATTGATCGCTACAGCAGATGCCTTACGTTTCTCCTTGGAAGTTGTTTATGCTTTATACACAAAAATTAAAATAAATACATGTGAATTTCCTCCAATGCCATTAGAGAAACCTCTAATTCTATGATTCTAAAGAAAAATTCAGCAGTTAGCGCACAAATTGAGTCTTGCGAGTTTTGGTGCGGGCGAACCTGAAGCAATGCCTCGATGTCAGCATCGACAGAGGCGTAGAGTCTGGCAAATGCATCATCGCCGAAGACATTAGAATCGCGATACTTCATGACATTGTATTTGTCGTACTTCTTGCAAATGGAATCAACTTTGGTCAAAATGTCGATGACACTCTCATCGATGGTGATTTTAGAATCAAACACAACAACCAATCGTTGACGGTTGAGGCAAAGTTCAATCCGATTGTTTCAGTTCGCGTAGAACTGAGAAGGGATTTCAAAGGGGAAGGAAAGAGATCATACATAGCTGTCTCAAGATGCAAGTTAAAGAAGTTTTCTGAGACTATTACGATTGGAGATTACAATGAGAAGAGAACAAAGAAGAAGGAGAATGGAGAGGGGTTTTTAACAAGAAGAAAGGAAGATAGACAACTGAAATTAACAATGTTATTGCGATTGCCATTGAGTTAATTTGAAACTTTTGCAGTAGATTTTGTTAGAATGGAGAGATTCATGGATGTTAAAAAAAAAAGACGCAAAGAAGTGAACGATGTACATATATGAAAGAAGCAACGATCACAAGTTCTCAGCTATTTGACGTTCAAAAGGAGAAACAAAGAAATTTGCAGCTCAAAAGTTTGAAAACTAAGAGAAAAGAAGAAAGGGTTGGAAAAGGGAGATTTCCCTCCCCTCAAGCAACTACGAAAACATCAAATAATTAAAATATAATTAAAAAAATAAAACTCTTTGTCGCAATTGGGATCACGATGGGGACGATGAACAAAATAAAATATTTTCAAAATAAAGGAGTTGCCACCATAGTTTATTATGAAAAAAACTATGGAAAACCAAAGAAAAGAAAACGGTATGTGAGACCGAATTAAGGTCCGGGAGTCGGTTACGTGTAGGGGTGTTAACACCCTACAATGTCCGTCCTAAGACGATACCTTTAATTGAATGAGTAAAAAGAATGTGGTTTTTTAGAAAGTTTATTTTCCCAAAATTTGAAACAAAAATGAAATAAGAAAACAAAAAAGAAAAAAAAATTATTTTTTGGGCCTAACAAGGTTTGACCTTGTTGCTACGTATTTCCATCAGGGATGGAAAATTAGGTTTACGTAGTTCTATATGATAAATTTGGTTGTTTGATTGATATATTTAATTTTTAACATTCTACGATTTTTTTATTTCTAAAATTTGATATTAAAAAGATTTATTTCCAAAGTTTCATATTAAATATTGTGTGACGTGTGTAGTCATTTGATATCTAACATTATTAGAAAAAAATATAATACTCCAAAAGATTATTTCCAAAGTTTTATATTAAATATCGCGTGACGCGTGCGGTCATTTGATATTTAAAAAAACCTTGGAATAATAATATTAAATATCGTATGATGCATGCGGCCATTTGATATCTAATATTATTAGGAAAAAATATAATATCCCGAAAGATTATTTCCAAAGTTTTATATTAAATATCGCGTGACGCGTGCGGCCATTTGATATTTAAAAAAAACTTGGAATAATAATATTAAATATCGTATGACGCATGCGACCATTTAATATTTAACATTATTACAAAAATAGTATCCCAAAATTGATTTTCAGATTTTACATACCTATTTCTTTATTAATAAATTAAAGAAAGAAAATGTATAAAAAAAAAGTGCAAAATAAAACCTTAAACTATGGAGGTACATAAATAAAAAAAATGTTTTTTTTGCAAAATATTGGGCTGGCTAAAAGGCCTAGAATTCTTTTTTTATTTTTTTTAGGTTGGGGGTGCAGATATGAAAAGTTGGGGTGGTCTGTAGCTGAAAGTGGGTAGCCCAAAAGTTGAACAATTAGGTTTTCCAATTCAAACCTAAACCTAGCCTTTTTCATGTGATCCGGAGGGTAGGCTAAGTGTGGCGGAGGTATAAGTTTGGTGCGATGGTGGTGCAGTTGATTGTGGTTGCACGTGGAGGTGTATGGTGGTTCCATTGTTGGTGGCAGGGGTTGTTGGTGATGCATGGAAGCATGATGTTAGTTAGAGGGCACTTGGTGTGAGGCTGCATGGTGGCTTGGAGATACGGTGCAAGGTGGTGCTGGGAGATGGCAGCAGGGGTCGATGTCTTGGTGGGACGTAGAGGCATGCATGGCAACTTGGGGTATTTGGGGTGCATGGTTATGTGGGGTAGCGTGTGGCACGTTGTGGAGGAAATTCATGGCAGTTTGATGGCTTGCATGGTGGGACGGTATGACATTATGGTGGGAACATTGTGGTGTTAAGCTTTTAGTGTTGGTGGGGCTGTTTTGGGGTGAGTTTAGGGGTTGTTTTGGGGTGCTTTTAGTGTTAGAAAATAAATAAATTATTCCATAATGTGACTCATGTGAAATATCATTATGAGCCTGTATTTGATTTAATAAAATAAAAGGACGTATTGGTAATTATGAGAAGTTATTTATTTCACAATTATATGATGGTAACTAACTTGATGGGAGTCTGTTACAAATATTATTGATAATAACAAAATTAATGGAAATTGGTTATTATTTTATAATAACTGATGGTAACCAATTTGATAGACATTGGTTATATAAAGATACAGGGTTCTGTCTATGCACTATGAGAGAGTTCTACATAATATACCATCAATAACGTGTGTGTAAATTAAAGTGACTAAAAGAGATAGATTGAGTTAAAGGAGAATAAAGAAAAGAGATAAAGAGAATAAAGAAGATCTCTCATGGATCAAGGTAAGTCTCTCTCACTATCTATTATGTGAGAATCATATATTCTAAGATCCTGTGGAATATTTATGAT
>Ga0099825_1004669_pt1 | contig 17889 bp, 7 predicted proteins | sample SiratroredBW_FD_76838 | JGI IMG/M metagenome (GOLD analysis project Ga0099825, IMG submission 76838) | Root nodule microbial communities of legume samples collected from California, USA - Siratro red BW | ecosystem: Host-associated > Plants > Roots > Nodule | place: USA: California | collected...
TACGGTTATGTAGAGAGTACACTTAATCATGTATTTACACATGCAGAATACAGAATATAGATCATGTGTGCATATAGGTTCTGAGTGGGATGCAAATAAGTAAACTTCACTTTAGCTGTTATACTTACATTGTATACTGGTATAATCTAGACAGTGAAAGCATTACATGTTGATGACATGGATGTTGTTGTTGAGCCTGGCATTGGATGGATGGAGCTTAATGAGTATTTGGAACCTTATGGACTATTTTTTCCACTTGATCCAGGTCAGTTTGTTATGACCTGGGAGTATCTCTGACAGTTGAAGGTCAAAGAGGCTTAATAAGTTAAATTTTTACTTGTTACAAGCAGGTCCTGGTGCTAGCATTGGAGGCATGTGTGCTACACGTTGCTCTGGTTCATTAGCTGTGAGGTAGTCACTCTGGTTCATTTGTCATTGGCACACACTGATACATGCTGATTTAAATTTTTCATCTTGGTTGTTGCCAATCGTCTGCCTATAAGGTCAAATATTTTGTTTTTTAAGGTATTTACTTGAGGCTTATTGCTTAAGATAATTAAACTTAATGTTTGATGTAATTCTGTAATTCAACATGTCACGATCTTATGGAAACCTGTTAAAAAAAGCTATAAAAATGTTCCATCTTACTGAGCATAATGGGTTCTCCTTAAAAATTTGTAGGTATGGAACTATGCGTGATAATGTCATCAGTCTGAAGGTTTGTTAATCCCAATCTTTCGTCTCTAATGCATTATTGTGATGCTCTATTGATTGTACTATGTGTATTCCAGGTGGTTCTTGCCAATGGAGACATTGTGAAGACTGCATCACGTGCCAGGAAAAGTGCTGCAGGGTTTGTGTTATTTCGTTCCCTTTACCTATTAATTCATTTCACTTATAATTTTAACTCTTTCTTTTGCTTTTCAAGAGAGGTCGGGTTAGTATGATTGAACTACGAAGAGAAAAATATTTGGTAAATTCTATCAACAATACAATAAATTGACCACGACACTTCTCTACTTCATTTATCCTTATTAGATGTGATGTTAACAGTCTCTCCATCGATTATGATGACTTTTCTAGTGTTTGATGACATAAAATCAATAAATTTTGTCTGATGTTCTCAATTGAAATCCTTGGTCTGCAAAGCATCTTGCAACTCCAACTCTAGCACCCATCCTCCAAACAATATCATTAGCAAAACAATCCGGCAAGACACTTGATCTTGAATATGCTTAGTAAATTTGTTCACTAGGAATCCGAAAATCTGCATAGAGTTAAATGTCAAACCTGGATATAAACTGCATTGAAAAAAGTTCACTTATACCTTCCTATGTCAAATCATTTATTACTGCTTCAACTTTTATAATTTGGGTTTAAGGTTTAACTTAATCTCACAAAATCAGCTTGTAAGATGAAGAATATTAAGCCTTATAATGATTACACTGATCATATCTTCAGGCTATTTGAGATCTTAACATCAGCAAACATATCCTTTTCCACATGGATTCAAGCAACACAACTCCCTTGCATTACATTGCAAAATTCTTCAAAGAATCCTCTTGCGACTGATGTAATTACAAGCTAAGCTACTGAATTTTTTCTTCGAACTATATATTATAGGTATGACTTGACCCGCTTGATGATTGGAAGTGAAGGAACACTTGGTCTTATAACAGAAGTGACCCTGCGGCTTCAGAAAATTCCCCAGCATTCAGTGGTACATTGATTAACTTTATCCTTTTCTCAAGTTTGATATGATACATTGAACTTTGTTATTGTGATGAACGTACTAAATTGGATATTACACTCTCTTTTCATTTAAACTAATTAAAATACATTAGTTTTTTTGTTGGTTTTGATCCTTGACATCTTTCAATGCAAGCTGTATGTTCTAAATTCTAAATTTGGATGGTAATGTTGTGTTTTTCTACTTTCTATCCTGGAATGTTTTTAATTTACAAACAGCAGTTTATGATAAAGTAGTGCAGCATCCAATATTTAGATGTCTCTCCCTCTACAGATTCCTCTGAGAATTGCTCTATACCTTTTCCGCTGCCTTCTGTTCCTTCCTCCTGCAATTTTCATTTCATCTGAGGAGTGGAAAAGGAAAGAAAAAGAGGAAGAGAGTGAAAATTGAAAAGAAATGGGTGATTTGATTGATGTGATAAATTAAAAAAATTTATAAATTGATATATTTAGAAAATGATCAAAGTGCCCTATGTTAAAAATGAAATATAATTAAATATTAACAAATATTTAAATATGTACCACTCGCTCCAAGTTAAAAGTCTCTTCCATTACAGATTGAGTATCCACTTATAAAATAATCTTGGCTTGTTTAATACATCTTAGTATCTGTAATTTTGTAAAATAATTTATAGAATTATAATTTTGAATTAAAATAATTTTTAAATTAAAATAAAAAATCATTACAAAATCTCAATAAAAATTTTATATTTATAGCAACAAGTTAAATTCATTTTACAACATACTAGAGTTTAAATTATTTTATTTTATTTATTATTGTAATATTTTTTGTTATTTAATTTTTATAATATAAAAATATATATTAATAAAATATTGATGATTATTACAAAATTATAAATTTGAATTCATTATGTTATATATCATATTTGATTTTTTTATATATCATAAACTTTCAAAATAAGGGTAAAGGCGTAAAACTTTTATAGCCAGATGTCTCTTGAATCTTTGCATTTTTAGCGGAGGACCAGCAAACTATAATCGGCGCCTTTCTTTTGTCCAAATCTGCACCCATCAGAAACAAACGCATAGGGTCCTCACTTTTCATTCCTCACCAAAAATACATATATAGAAACAAACAGTGTACATGGCCAGTCTAAAAGCTCTTGGAAGAATACACATTTGCTATTTCAAATACCTTAAGTTAAATAAAAGTAATAAAACTATTTATTTAGATATTTAATTTATTCATGTTGTTATTCTGCTAAATTAAGTTTCTATGGGTTCATTTTCCATATCAATTTGAACTTTTGGGAAATCTTAGCAGCTGATCCACTCATATTATGAGATAAATCTCCATTTTCTCACTTATTATTATTGGTACTTGCCTATTGTATTTCATAAAATTTTGGAATTGGCAATCAGAGATATAAAAACATAGAGTTAGTTTATTTGAACAATTTTGTCATATGACCATAGGGTGAAAAATGCTTTTGAACCATGGTTCTTTATTTTCACTGTGGGTGACTTTTTACTTAGATGGTGCATGAGGGGATATTTTTCCAGATAACTTCTGTATGTTTTATTCTGCAAGAATACATTTGTATTTGTTGCTATGTGTAGCTATTTGGAATCATATGGATTATTTTACTAATCAAAATGCACAGGTTGCAATGTGCAATTTTCCTTCTGTGAAGGATGCAGCAGATGTTGCTATTGCCACAATGAGGTCTGGTATACAGGTAGGATTCTGGATTCAAATATCAATATTTCTCTCTACCAAATTATGAGTTGCTGTTTATGTGGGTTAGGTGTCAAGGGTAGAGCTATTGGATGAAGTTCAAGTGAAAGCTATCAATATTGCTAATGGGAAAAAATTGCCTGAATGTCCAACCTTAATGTTTGAATTTATAGGAACAGGTTAGTCCTTTCATATTCTTCTTATTGTTGTAACTTCAAATTGTTGCTTAGCATAGAATATATTATCTGGATATATTAAAATATCATAGATCAAAATTCATGGCATTTCAAATCACATTCGTCAAATGTATGAGAAAATTCAGAATTTTCTTGGTAGATTTCATAGTGCTAGGATCCAATTGCAAGGTATGACATTTTACTCCCACATAGGAAGTGAGGGATTCCAATGTGAGGTTCATATGGCCTTTGGGTTCTTCCACCGTAATTGGCTTAGTGTAAAATATTAAGGGCAAAGCAAATCTTGTAGCATGATAAATTTATTAGTTATGACTGTATGAAAGAAAAAAAAGTCAAAAGTTGTCTATGGAATAAGCTAATTACAGTATTCACATCAATAATAGTGTAGTGTCCTTTAAATTGGATGATCCACACTTCCATAAATGTAATGCGTAACTTATTACGTGTGTGCATATGTATTTTTCAGAGGCATATGCACGTGAGCAAACACAAATTGTTCGGAAACTTGTTTCTGAGCACAATGGCTCAGATTTTGTATTTGCAGAAGAACCTGAAGCAAAAAAAGAACTTTGGAAGGTAGTAGTTTATTCCTTTATTATGGTTAGCATCCTCCACCTCCATCCCCTGAACCCGATGTTTGTGCAAATGTTGGTTTATTAATATTGTTTTCACATTCCAAGACGTCCATCCACAGCTAGCAAACTTAGTTTTGTATGGCATCTTTCTAAATTACTCTGTTACCAACCTGATGCATAGTTTGTACTGTCCTATTCATCGAGGCGTGTTGTAAATGACCTCGACCTCATTATCAATTAGTCAGTATTACTATTTACTTGTACATTTAGTTCAACTTCCTCTGTTCTCGTACAGGTAAGGAAAGAGGCACTCTGGGCCTGCTTTGCAATGGAACCTAATCTGGAGGCAATGATTTCAGTGAGTTAGCAATGAAATATTATACAATTTAATTTATTTTTTACACTGTTTAGTTATATGCTATGCTACTTTATAGGAAACAAGTAAAGAATTTCATACTATAAAAGTATATACTTTGATCTAATTTCAATTGAAGGTATACATATCAAACCAAGTCAATGTGGATCTAAGTGCACGTGCTTGTTGTTGATGGGAAAATAGAATGACAGCAATATTTTTTGTTTCTTAAAATACTTTTTTTATAAGATTTAGCTGAGCTGCCTGGCCTCTCTGGAATCTTCATGTTAGCCCCAAGGTCAAATGAATAGAATGCGTGTGTGCAGACCTGAAAAAGTGAAACGTGTGAAGTGAAGCTTTTTTTTAAACTTGCATTTGAATATGTTCGGATTTTCCAAGTTTTTTGAATGAGAAGAGTTCCAACTGTTCTAGACTTCCAATTGCATTTATGTTTTTCTGAGGACCTTTTTTTTTTTTTTTCTTTTGTGGGTGGGGTGGTAATTTAACTCCCGCAGGATGTATGTGTTCCTTTATCTCACCTTGCTGATTTAATTTCAAGGTCTAAAAAGGAGCTGGATGCATCACCACTAGTTTGGTAAGTATGATCATGATCAGGGTTATTTGATTCTGGATACTGGAGTTAGATTCTATTGGTAACAATTCATGTTACCTGATGATGGTGGATGATCAAAAACACACTAATGCTCAATGCGTGTATGTATTGTTTCCCTTGCCAGCACAGTAATTGCTCATGCTGGTGATGGTAATTTCCACACGGTTATTCTATTTGATCCTAGCCAAGAAGAACAGCGGCGGGAGGCAGAGAGACTCAACCAATTTATGGTTCATGCTGCCTTGTCATTAGAAGGTATTATCATTAACTTGTGGACTCTTGCTGTTGCCTGTTAGTCTAGTATTTCTGGTGCCTTTTAATATTAGCAAAGCAGTTGTGATTATGAAATTGGCTTATGCTTTTTCCAAACAGGAACTTGTACTGGTGAACACGGTGTTGGCACTGGAAAAATGAAGGTACTGCACTAGCATCTGTGATTCTTTAAAGATCTAGACGTGATGTCAGTTACTCATGAAATTTTCGAATGTTGCATAATCTAACAAATCTTAAAAACTATATGGTGTCTTTAGGTTATTAGCTTTAGAAAACAATCTTTTGACAGTAATCTGACTGCTCGGTGGCAGCAGAATGCCTTGTTTTATTAAGACAAACAAGAAATAAGCCGATCATGTGTTACGCATTGGTTGTTATTAAGAATCATAATATACCCAGAAAGATTGTCGAGAGACAGTCATGTTTCGAGCTTTATGGTTCTTGATGGTATTTTAATTTCAAATGTAGTATTCCATATATTTTATAATTATGTGTTTCGCTCTGAAAGGGTACTTTATGCAGTATCTTGAAGAAGAACTCGGAGTGGAAGCATTGAGGACAATGAAAAAAATAAAAGCAGTCCTGGATCCCAACAATATCATGAATCCAGGAAAGCTCATTCCTCCCCATGTTTGTTTCTAGTGGTATCGTCCCTCCAAGAAGCAAGTTCGTAGTACAGCAATCATGGATAAATTTACAAAATCAACGTACTGCTGCTTCTAGCATCAAGCCATATCCGCAGAATGTATTTTTTACTATATAAGGCCACGCTGCTCACCGTAATTTTATTAGCGGCCATTTTTGGAGTTTCTGGCCTCTGGTATCTCAGTAAGTATATGTAAGAAGCTTAATTATACTCCCTCTTCTCATTTTGGGGAGTTGTTCCCAATACGTACCAGAAAAGGAACCATAGTCATTGTTCCCTCTTCATTGACACAACTTCATTTTTTTCACAAATGAAATGAAGAGATAACTTTAGTTCGCATAGTTTTTTTCTCTCCTTTGAGTAGTGATTTTTAACGAGCATTTGTTTGAATGAGACGATGAAAAGTGAGGGATAGGAAAATGAAAGAGAAATAGAGTAGGAAATGATTTTGTTTGAATTTGGTGAAAGAGTTGAAATAGATAAGAAATGAGTAAAAAAAGTTTCTAACTTTACGTAAATGATTTGAATAAATAAAAACGAGCTGGTAGATTTTTTATAATTACCATAATATCACGTGTTATACTATCACAACTCAAATTAAAGAATACTGTGATATATTCTGACATTGAATTGGCAATGCTATCGTGAATGAGTTTACATGCAAGATACTAAACTAATTTACATGTATATAAAAAAAGTCTCAAGAAGTTTTATTCAGAGGAAAGAATTCACACGGGTTTTGTTTCTATCTTCCGAATAATATCACCATACAAATTAGAAGGAAATAGGTGTAATTCATACATATCTAAGATTGTTTTTTCCTTCAAATCTCATCTTTACTGTAAGGCAAAAGAAATAAATATCGCGAGACTAACTTCCCATTCTACAGAAATCTTTCTACTTCTCTTAATTCTCAAATTCACTTTCCACTCTAATCTCTTCTTTTTCATTCTCTCTCCCTCACTTTGAATCTATCCAAATTTAGACTTAAAAGCTTTCTAGATTCAATTATTTTATAAGATTTGTTAGTTGAGAACATGTCTGTCAGTTCGTTCTGATCCATCAACCTAATGGGCTCATAGGTGAGATAAGCTGATCCACTGACTCGTTTTTTCAATTAAAAATTAAAAAATTTGACACCTATAAATTAAGTTTTAAATATTAATTATAATAAAATATACATTAATCTTTTTAATTTATCCAGTTAAAAATATTAATTAATTAAAGACTAAAATATATAAAAATTTAAAAAATATATACATGATTTAATGTGATTTTTAATATATATATATATATATATATATATATTAAATTTATAATAATAAAATTATATTAAAAGAAACTGGCAAGGTCAAGAATTTTATCCCGTCTCGTTCCATTTTTTGCAAGTGATATACCGAATTAAAGTAGGTGGAGCTGACACATTTTACCACCTTAAATTTCACAATATAACTCTCATTAGCACAGTTGATTTAATAGTATAGATTGAAAATTGTGTTTTAATAAAATCAATGATTCAATATAATTTTTATTGCGACTAAAAGAAATATTGGATATATTCTAAGGGTAAATCATATTTAATCTCTTCAAAATTTAACAATCTCCCGTAGGATTTGACAATTGAAGATATTTTCAACTGTAAATATAATGATTTTTTTTTTCGTTTAGTTTGAATGTGTTTGGGGGTGGAGGTGGGTTGGAGGGAAAATTAGGCTCTAACCTCGTAATTAAAATTTAGCAGCCAATAATCAATGCTTTGAGTGTGCAAAACACTTTTATATTATCATCTAATAAAAATCATGTATGGTAATGTTTTTGAGTTTTACAATAATTATTTTAAAATTTATAATTTTTATTGATTGTCGGTGTAATTTTTATACACTAATAATCTGTAGTCATCGAATTCTATTTTTTAATATCAAACTCGTGAAAAAAAATTATGAGTTTGGGTAAATTTAATTCAAATTTATTTGCGTTTGTAAAAATTAATTTCGGTTAAAAGTGAGACTAGTGTTAATTATTAAAGAATATCCTCTAAGGTAGGCTTGTAATAAATTTAGCACCATAATTTCTTTTGAGCAACGTTCTGTTGCAATTAATAGTTTGACAACACATTGATTTGCACTTAACTTAACGTGATCTTTCCGTCAATTTGAATTTTCAAAGTATTACCAAACACTTCTAAAAGATAAAATTAAGAAAAAAATGAAAATCAACTCCTTCATATATTAAAAATAACTCGTACAAAAATAAATTTATAAAAGTCATTTAGTATATTTTATCTATTTTTTTATTATAATAAGATTGTTTTAGTTCATGAAAAAAAATTAACTTTTTTTTCTGGAAGTGTTAATGAAAAAAAAATTGTATATCTAATATTGCATTTTACATGTTTCAATACAAGGTCCCCGAATATACTAATAGTAGTTGGCAAGTGGTGTTTTCAAAATGTAAAAAACTTAAAAAATTGTTAGCAATAGATTTTTAACTTGTGGAAGATTTATGTAGAACTTCGTTTAAGTTGTGGATGTCTCATTCTTAACCAGATTTACACGAAGTTTACATGAACATTATACTCGTATTTTCAACTTAGCATATATTTGGAATGATGTATGTGACACAAATCAACTGTTCAAAATCATGTCCAATGATCAAAATAACGTAGGAGTAAATAAGATTTATTTAAACTTTAATGGCCTTCATTTTAAAGAATATGCTTGCTGACATTTTCATTGATATTTTGCAGAATTGTGAGATACATTGTTTGGAGTTGCACTGTTCAGTTTACACAAGTGGAAAATTTTGGATTTGCTGCAAAATGGTTCGGACTAATCTATTTGGGTAAGTTTATCTTGTAAATAATAAGATGAGGATATGTTTTCAATTTGATTGCACTTGCTGTGAGGAGATGAAGTGTTTGAGGAAATGACTCTATCACAATGTTAGATAAGACTCCTTTATTATGGCTAATTACACCTTTCATTAGCAAATGATGTTGATTCCAATAGCAACACGTGCTCCTTCCACTTTTCCAATAGGATCTATACGTCATAAGGAAAGGTATCGTAAAGGGTAGGCACCTACTTGCTCCTTCCCCTCTTCTCTTTTGTTTTTCGATAAAGGTGGGGTGCATGCAAAATGCAAGTGAAATAGTAGAAGACTATTTTTATTGCGACTCAGAAAACGGCCCATTGACCAATGGAATGGGAGGGACATTGATAAACTAGACAAAGCAAAATTTGAGAAGGTTGGCTTCAAAAGTTAAAGATTCTCTTCAGACTTATTTTCCTGTTACAGAATTTTATCTGGAGATTCTTGATTTGATGAATTATAACAGGGTACGCATTATCTACACTAAAATGAGCAAATCATTGATAAGGGTAAAACTCAGGCCATTTATTGATTCTGGAATAACAATCAATTCAATAAGGAAAGAAGTTTTTTCAATAAATTCTGGTGTTTGTTCAAGTGAGAGTTAGGCACCGTGACAAGTGGACAATGATTTTAGAAGAAAAGTTCTCTGGGAAGAAAACTTGAGCTTATCTTAGAGAAAATTATGGTTTGAAACATATCTAAATCATAACAGGATCCGAATCTCCGGAGAATTTCTCTGACGATATTTAATAAAGAAACAAAATTGTTTTGTTTGTCTTATTCCTTGTCTATTACTCATAAAGTTAACAATCATGGTTGGCTTCCAAATGGACACGCATTTCATCGCTTAAAATGGATAATTTAAGTATATTAACATGAAGGACAACCAAACCCCTCAATGCAAAGCTATGCCTACCTACTAACAAAAGGTCCAAAATATGTCTTTCTAAAAAAAATTAAAAAATACAATTAAATCACTTTTTTGTTATATACCACGTTATTTATGCCAAGTATATATTCTAAGTAATATGAATATATAAACAATCTAAAATAGAGCGAATTAATAAAACAATGGTGAAAGGAACGAGAAAGTATGAAATAGAGTTTTGGTTCAGGGTTTGAATGATTTGAATGATCTTAAATCAAAGTGTTTAAGTGTTAATCTTATATCAGAGTTGTCTCGTATTTACAGGAAATCATAATTGTCTCAAGAGTTCTTGGAAAAGCTCCCATACACTGAAAAACAACTTTTTTTTACACGAGGTAAAAGATGGGAAGTACTTAAAAATTGATATCCTTCAGTGGATCCTGTAACTTTAGTTACTAAATGTCTTTCCAAAAATTTTATGGGATAACTTATTTATTATAACAAGATTTTAGATTTCAAGACCAAGTTAAAGACCCTAGACCTTGACCATGGAGGGTTGAGCCATATTTCATGTATAACCCTTGTCTGATTAATTTCATTATATTGACACACATAATTATTTTATGCACCCTTTGTTAGCATTTTTTTTAAAGTACATTAAAAATAAAAGAAATGTTTAAAAAACACATCTAAAATATAAAAAACGCAATGAAACTAAATTAATATAACTTAAGAATTTTATTTCCTTGATCTCATAATTAGGATAGTGTAAGAATAATAAAAACAAAAAAAGATAAATAATGTTTGATATAACTTTCAATGTCAATGTTGGTTATATTTTTTTTACTTGTACATAAAATGATATGAATATTGGATGACATCAATTATAAATAAATTAATACAAATAATGTTGATTTTATTAAATAATTATACGTTTCCATCTATTTATCTGCTGTTCTTGGTGTATGAAAAAACTTAGAAGGACACTTGCTACAAGATGGAGAAATAATTTAAATTTCTTATCACTAAAAACTATATAAACCAAAAGATGGTATGTGATATTATTTTACGTTAATAATAAATTACATTAAAGCGGTAAAACCATAACTTAGCACCATTAAGTCATTAATGTCATTGAGTATAGGAAAAAGTTAATGATGAAGAAAGTGATTAAGATTTTTGAAACATGAAAGATAATTTATACTAAGAAACACATGCCACTAAAGACTTAACCCACATCTTAAGATGTAATATATTATAATGGCTTATTTCATTATTATATGTACCACCCGCAAATAGCAAGATAAGCCATTTTCATGGCTTCTTTTGGCCCACCACTAACACTAGGAGCTGTGTTGTGTTGTGTTGTAGTACATCCATACAAATTTAAATAGACCTACACCTACATGGATCCAACTTCATGTGCCAAACTACCAATCACCACCACTTTTAATGGCCTTCTGATATTTATCTACTAATTGGTTGCAGCCTCACAATTTTCAATACAACACTTGTGCTAACATGTTATAGAGACGTGACATTTTCTTCTTGTTCAATCCTTTAATCTGAATGACGAGAGAATCACTATGCCAAAAAAGTAAATGAATATTGAATTCATCTAAAGATAAATTCTTGCTTTTTTTCTTCCAAACTTAGTTAGTCATAGTTGGATAAACATGTAGTGGAAATAGTCTTATAAGCACAAAGTAAACAAATGTCTCTTGATTGATAATCTCGATCATTTAAAGGTATTATCTTCGTTAAGTTTTAGTTACAAAGATTTAAAATTTAAATATCAAATATCAATTTTAAGTGTTGGGAAATTAGAGGAAAAAATAATGGAGAGATTAAACAAGAATAAGACAAGAGTAAGATACATATAAGATAATAACACAATTTTTAACTCAAAACCTTAAGACTTTTAGATTTAAGATTTAAGACTTTGGATAAAAGATAGTATTATTCCCATGAGTCGAGGCTATTATCTCATTTTTGTTTGATCTTCCTGTTGTTTCGTCCTTCGATTTTTCCAATAAGTAATGTTAGAGTCATAGTTTGTGACGGTAATCTTAAACTAGTACAATTTGATCTTTTTATCAAAAGTGATAAATATGTCCTATTTAATACGTGAACTACAGTACAAGAGATGCTCGTTTGTTAGTAAAATAATTTTATTTAAAAAATATTTCCTTAATGTGAAAAAAAAACTTTTATTTTTTGAAATTTTAAATTAAAGATAATGTCATTTCTTTTCTATTCTTATCTTATTTTTATTCTTATCTCATTCTTGTTTGATGTTTTTTTTTTATTTTTTTCCTTTAAAACACTTATAATTATTATTTGAACTATAACAATAATAAATATTATATAAAAAAAATTTCATAAAAAAATAAACACGTGTAACTGTTTCTGTGAATATTTACCCAAAGATATTTAAGAAACAGAATTATATATATATATACCAGAACCGAGTCTAATTTGGCTGTGATTTGATTTTGATTTCCGTACCTTATCGTTTATACTTAATTTTTCTAAAATAAGATAATAATAACTTATGTAGAAAATAATAAAGTGGAGGCAAAGCCATTTTTACGAAATAATATCCCCCAATGAATTTGTTACTTGGTTTGGACAGTTGTATTGATATATAAAAGGAAAATCAATCTGAAAAGTTGTGGTGAATCTCATGTTACATGCATCCATCCAATTTGCTCAGCATGCCAATTGTGAACATGAATTTATAAATATATAATCATGTTTATCCGAATCAGTAGCCACTATCCTTTTTTTCTTATAATTTTAACTTTACTATTTCATGCCAAACAGAAGATGTTCCAATGATGTTAAGCGCCAATCCAAATCGTATCTCCACTTTAAATTAAGTATAATAATCCATCTTACATATACTTATTATATTACTCCCTATAAATTGTATAAAATTTTATTTTTTTTCTTAACTCCATTCCAAAAATCAAACTCTAGCATTGCTCAAAAACTGAGTCATTTACAAATTCACATTCAATGCTCGTTCACATATGTAATTAGTGTAAAATCTAAGAGTTCGTAATCGCGTAAAACTTAAATTCTTTAATTATAAAATTAAGTAAAAATACATGTCCAATATTGCATGATCTTGAAAGTTATTTTAATTTCTTCCGAATATGGGTGTTAACAATTTCTATTTTTGATATAGTCCTTTCCAGGTTTTTTATCTTTTGTCTTCAATTTAATTTAAAAGAAAAAATACGTGTAAAAGATACTCCCATATTAAAATCATTTTTCATGTTAGAAGTTATAAATTGAAGAATAAAATAAATGTATCTTTTTCTCCTGACTTACTCGGATGATTTATAGTAATTTTTAAGATATGATTTATTTCACAAATAATGATTATATATATCTAAATAGAGTGCTGTAATTACTATTGAAATTTTTAAAACGTCAGAAATGAAACATAGATTATCCATCATAAAAAGCTAACCCTATTGGCAATAACATGATTATAATAAGCTTATTGAACTTTTAGAAAGAAAGAAAATGAAATAGAAATTAATTAACAGTTACATGAACTGTTGTATAACATTGGAAGAGATTCTGGAGTTGTATATATATATATATATGGACACAAAGAAAGCAAAGTGCAAAACACAGAAGCTAGTGTTGCTAACACATATACTAATTACTAGAATCAATGGGTTCTCTCCCCCACGTAGTAGAGGACTGTTTGGGCTTCCTCCAACTCTTCAGCGACGGTTCTATTTTCCGTTGCAACGATATAGAGTTCAAAATTTCACCCGTTCAAGACCACTCCATAACCTTCAAGGACTATCTCTTCCACAAGAGATTCAACCTTTCTCTTCGCTTCTACAAACCCAAACACGTAACCAAGAAGCTTCCTATTGTGATTTTCCTTCACGGTGGAGGCTTCTGCTTCGGTTCGCGCACGTGGCCCCATATTCACAACTGTTGCACGCGCCTCGCTTCGGGGCTCCAAGCGGCCGTCCTCTCGCCGGACTACCGCCTCGCGCCGGAGCACCGCCTTCCGTCTGCGGTGGAAGACGCGGTGGAGGCGGTGAGGTGGCTCCAGAGGCAGGGACTGAGGCTGAAGGAAGATGAAAACGGTGGGGACGCGTGGCTGAGTAGTGACGTTGACTTTGACCGCGTGTTTGTCGTCGGTGACTCCTCTGGCGGGAACATTGCGCACCACCTCGCGGTTCGGTTGGGGTCCGGTTCGAGTGAGATGGACCCGGCTCGGGTACGAGGTTACGTGATGTTTGCGCCGTTTTTTGGTGGGGAGGTTCGGACCAAGTCCGAGGAAGGTCCACCAGAGCACATGCTGAACCTTGAGTTATTGGACAGGTGCGGCTCAGCACTTTTTTCTCCCTTCATTCCAACCTAATCATATATATCGCTTTACATTCTTTTTAGTTACCAAAAGTTTAATCCATAATATAAAACTTCCATAATTTATAAAAAAAAATATAATTTCATTATGAAAAGATTTAATTTCGAATAAATGTTTCACATTATCATACAATGCCGGCTCAAAATATTATCTGATAAACTCATGTATAAAATATTTTTAAATTGATGAAATTGCAGAAGATTGGAGTCTCATAAAAAAAAATGAAATGAATTTTTCTTTGATGGGATTTTAACTACTAGAAATCAGTATTTAAAAAGTTACATAAATACTCCTTTTAGGACCTAAAAGTTTGGACCCCCCTTATGCTTTGGGCAGATTCTCTAATTATTGGATGATATATCTACTTTCTTTTATTATTTTTCTTATATCCTATTTCTCTCTCTCTCTATTTTCTATCATATAACTTATTATATTCATAGTTTTTTCTCTATATATTTTTCTACTCCTATCCACACCAAATAGGGTGGACATTTATAATTTTCCATTGTTATTTGAGTACCTATTTTCTTAAAATCTTTTAGGCGTTTGTGGAAAGTTTTCTCTTTTTCTCAATTTTGTGTTTTGTGCTTTGAGTATTAGGTTTGTGTTATTTCCAAATTCTTGGAAATGGACCACTTCTAAGTAGGGGAATAGCATCAAATCACGTGTAAGTAATTAAATGAAGAAATGGTATGAAGTGGTTCCACTGTTGTGTGTGTGTGAATGAGCCACTATCACTACACCTGTTTTAGTTTTGGCCATAAATGGGAAAGGAATATGCATGATTAAGACTTGCGCTATGGGTGTTTTATAATTTGGCTACAATTCTCAATCACTTAACTATTTTTTACGCTTCTTTCACTTGATAATATATATCTTTTTTCATATTTACGAGTATGAATTTTACTGAAGATGATTTCATTGAAGGAAACAACTACAACTTTTATAGTGAGAATATAAATTCAGAATAATATATATAAGCTTGCTCTTTGCATAAGTTACTCTTTTTTTTTTTCACTGATGCTGTCTTTTATTAAATCACCTTATAAATATTAAATTATGTTCTCTTTATATGACCAAATATGAAAAATTTACAAGTATTAAGAAAATTTTGTTTTATATCATTAGTCAGAACTTTATTATGGATAATAATCATGTAAAGTAAAACCAGGTGTAAATATGTTGGACGACCTATTAAAATCCATTAATGTTTTTAAGTTATTTATATTTGTAGAACTATAAAATTAAAGAGCATTTTCGCTGTCCTTTTTCCTTCCTCTTGTTCATTGCTTTTTCAAAAACAAAATACATATAGCTGTTAAATTGATGTAAAATGTGTACTCAATTCATGCATAATGTGTATCCCTTAAAAAATGCATAATGTAAAAAAAAATGCAATAACTTATATTTTATACAAATCTTCTTTTATAACTTCTTTTCACATAATATGGTATTTTATGAGTAAGAAAAGATAATAATAGTTATGAACATTCTGATATCTTAAATATATTAAATTAAAAATTTCAAAATAAATATATTGACATGTTTTATCATTAAAAACATTTGAATGCATTTAAAAATAAAATATTTTTGAAAATTAAAATATTCAATCATTAAAATTTAGTAATAACTAGAGAATGGTAAACGAATCAGTTTGACCATTTTTGTGCCACTTGTCATTAGTATGTTAATGAAGTGGTCTCTCGAAAATGAGATAAAACAGACTAGTCTGTCATAGTAAAATTTGTCAGTCATAGTAAAATGAGTTGAAAATTTTAGTTTACTCTCTTAAAATACTAGCCACTGGATTAGCCCGTTATTTTTTTTTCTATTTGTTAAGATTTAAAATGTAAAAGAAATTGAAAACATAACGCAGTTAACATATTTATTAAATAAATAATGTCACCACACTATAAATACTTAGACAATTATTAACTTTATATGCGAAAAATGTTAAAAACACCATAGTATAAATATTTTAAGTAAATAAATTTTACTCGCACAAAAGATGTTAATAATTTTTTTAAAAAAAGAAAGTATATAATAAATATTTATTTACTAAAAAGTTACAATTTTTTATAGGAAGTATTGGGTTTTAAAATCCGCACAGATACACGTGGAGGATTACTTTCGAAACGCGCGAAAATAAAAATGGCAAAAGTGATTAGTGGTGACATTTAGTTAAACCCTCTTCCACACCTCTTCACGTTACCATGTCGTAGCCACCAATACGTTGTAGCAATTAATGTTTTAATGTAATACTATATTGTAATAATATTTTAATATATAATTTATAGTAACAGTTATATTCCAAATCATGTTTTTATTCCAAATCTTATCCAATATGCTTTGCAACAATTAGAGGTAACCGTTAGAAATATATTGGTCACATAGGTGAAAGTGAAATAAAGTGCGCACAAGTGAGGCAATTGTGAAAACGAAACTTACATACTATAAAAATTAAATAAACGCATTTTGATCTTGAAATGATTTCATTATGTGATTATGATCATACCATTGGGTTTTAGGTCTCTTTTTCTCTCTGTTACAAACATGGTTGTTATTGTTATTTCCAACAGATTTTGGAGGTTGTCGATGCCTTTTGGAGAATCCAGAGACCACCCATTGGCGAATCCGTTTGGACCTGGAAGCCCGAATCTTGAAGAAGTGAAGCTTGATCCTATTTTGGTCATAGTTGGTAGCAATGAATTGCTTAAGGATAGAGCAGAAGACTATGCTAAAAGGTTAAAAGAACTAGGCAAAGACATTGAATACCTTGAGTTTGAGGGGTGCGAGCATGGGTTTTTCACGCATGATTCATACTCATCACAAGTTGCAGAAGAGGTCATCCAAATCCTTAAGCGATTCATGCTTCAAACTTCTACTTTATTAGAACCCACATGCCTCAAAAATATCAATGGGAAGAAAGAGACTATGTAATTAGGTTAACTAGTCTATATTGTTTTTAGCCATAGTTATGGGAAACAATTATCTCAATTTCATGGTGTGTACGTGTAGTTTCTGATTGGAGATTGTAGTCAATTAAGTACCTTTCTTAGCTATTAGTGTTATTACTTTTGGAAGATTTCAATTTACCTTAAGAGTAGAAAACACATTAGTATGTGTTTTGTGTTGGATCTCAGAATAAATTTGCAAGTTTAAACTGAAAAGCATATATTGAATTGCAAAAGCAAGGCTTTATACAAGCCTGTTACAAGAAAAATAACAGAAACAAGCTCCACGTTTACAGTTCCTAACAACGTGGTGAGTGGGTCTAAGACTAATTCAAACAAACAGATTGTCCTACAAACCAGGGCATTATTAACAGAGTAAATAATCAACTAAGCAACAATAAAAAAAAATCCTAACAGTTCTAATACTTCAACATCCTCCCTTAAACTGAACTGCATCAGTACATTCAGTTTACTTTAGACACTACACACATCCCAAGTTCATCTCGTAACTTCAGGAAGGCTTCCAGTTTGAGAGGTTTAGTCATGATATCTGCCACTTGCTCTTGTGTACTGCAGTGCACCAACTCTACTATCCCATCTCTTGTAAGATCACGTAAAAAATGAAACCTCACATCGATATGTTTACTTCGACCATGTAGAACTGGATTCCTTGAAAGTCTA
>Ga0099825_1004672_pt1 | contig 17874 bp, 7 predicted proteins | sample SiratroredBW_FD_76838 | JGI IMG/M metagenome (GOLD analysis project Ga0099825, IMG submission 76838) | Root nodule microbial communities of legume samples collected from California, USA - Siratro red BW | ecosystem: Host-associated > Plants > Roots > Nodule | place: USA: California | collected...
TAATCTCCCAAAAGACACAATTGTGTTAGTGAATGCCTGGACTGTTCATCAAGATCCAAAAGTGTGGAGTGACCCAACACATTTTAAGCCTGAAAGGTTTGAGAATGAAAGTGAAATAAGCAGATTACTATCATTTGGAGTAGGGAGGAGGGCTTGTCCTGGATCAAACTTGGCTCAACGTACAGTAAGTTTATCTGTGGCCTTATTGCTTCAATGTTTTGAGTGGAAACGAACTGGCAAGGAAGAAGTTGATATGTCTGAAGCAAATGGAATTACTATATCAAGAAAAAGTGGTCTGGATGTTTTGTGTCAACTCCGTCAAACACCAGCAGTTAAAGATATGTATTGATTTATGATGTTATTTATAGTTAATGTTTGGAGAATAAGAGTGTTTGCATTATGTAATGTTTATGTAATGGGTTGAAATAAATATGCATCTGCAGTAATGTGATATGTTATAAGTTTTAGTTTTACAATAAATTATTATTTTCTTTATATTAGTTGTTTTTGATAAACATGTTTTTTAAGGTTCTTATTATAATAGAAATTATGATAATTAAAAATAAGTCTCACAATTTTAATTTAATATACTTTTAATCATGAATTATTAGGAATAATATATTAATAGTATATATATATATATATATATATATGAGATAATATTTATCTGATATCTCATTTGTTAATTTACATATGTAGATCATACACATCCGAATGTAGTCATTGAAATAAGTCAATGAGATTAGTAATAGCTAGCCTTACGTATTTTTCTTTGACCTAATATTATCATGTCAACTAGTAATTTTATATATTCTAATTTTGGACACCTAATTCTATAGCACTAGTTAAATATATGTGAATATAATTAAATATTTATGAGATTAATAATTAGTCAATAAGAGATCTATTAACTCGAGGTAACAAGTTTAAACTTTATGCTAAATTAAAATCTTACCCAGCAGACAAAGTTAAAATCGGGGATAGGATGACTTGATCTTGCACATGAAACATTTCCACAATGTTTGGGGTGCAATTCTTATTGTTTCCCATTAGTACGACTGAAAAATATTTCGATCAAATTTTGACGACTTTTTCAGGCGCAAACACCGCCAAAACAGCCAAAGTTGCAAACAGACCAGGATGACTTGCTTTTGCACATGAAACATACCTACACCATTTGGGGTACACTTCTCATCGTTTCTCATCAGTACGGGTGAAAAATGTTTCGTTCGAATTTTAACGACTTTTTCAATCCTAGACACCACGAAAGCATACATAGTTGAAAACGAGACTAGGATGAGTTGGTCTTGCACCTAAAACATACTTACACTGTTTGAGGTGCAGTTCCTATCATTTTCCATCAGTACAGCTAAAAAATGTTTTGATTGAATTTTAACGACTTTTTCAGGCCCGGACACCACTCAAGCAGGCAAAGTGGAAAATGGGGCTAGGATTACTCGGTTTTCACCCTAAACATGCCCACAACGTTTGAGGTGTAATTTTTATTGTTTCCTATCACTATGACTGAAAAAGGTTTCGATCAAATTTTGACAAATTTTTCAGGCTCCAACACTACCAAAGTAATCAAAGTTGAAAATAGAGCTAGGATGACTTGGTGTTGCACACGAAACATACCCACTTGTTTGGGATGCAATTCTTATCGTTTCTATTGGTACAATTGAAAAATATTTTGGTCAAATTTTGACAACTTTTTCAGGTCGAGACACCGCAGAAGTAGGCAAAGTTCAAAACGGGGCTAGGATAACGCACCTAAAACATACCCACATTGTTTCGGGTGCAGTTTTTATCATTTCCCATCATTACGACTAAAAAGTGTTTCAGTCAAATTTTGTCGACTTTCTCAATCACGGACATGGCTAAAATTAGTAAAGTTAAATACGGGGCCAGGATGACTTTGTTTTTCACCGGAAACGTACCCACACTGTTTGGAGTGTAGTTATTATCGTATTCCATCATACAACTCAAAAAATTTGAGTCAAATTTTTACGACTTTTTCAGGTCCGGACACCATCAAAGCAAACAAGTAAAAAATAGGGCTAGGATGACTTGGTTTAGCATGTGAAACATACGAACACTGTTTTGGGTACAGTTCTTATCATTTTCCATCAGTACGGCTGAAAAATGCTCTAGTCGAATTTTCACAACTTTTTCAAGTTCGGACACTATAAAAGTAGACAAAGTTGAAAACAGGACCAGGATGACTTGGTTTAGCACTCGAAACATACACACAATGTTTGGGGTCCAATTCTTATCGTTTCTCATCAGTACGATTGAAAAATATTTCTTTCGAATTTTGACGACTTCCTTAAGCCCAGACATCGCCAAAGCAGGCAAAGTTGAAAACGAGATCAGGATGCTTTGGTCTCTTCTTTTATATTTGACTTGTTTTTACTCAAAATATATTTTTATATAATAAATTAATTAATGGTCTCTTCTATACTATTCTTATACAAATATTTAAATAAATTTCTAATCAAATGTTTCGTTACTAAATATTATTTTGAAAATTTGTTGATAAATTTTTCAAAAATATTATTTTTAAATTTATTATTTTAAAAATTTCTTAAATACTTTTTTCAAATATTTTAAATTTATATTTGAATGTTTCAATATCATTTCATAAATTTATTTTCCACAAATAATTATTTTAAATATTTTATTTTTTTTATCATAAATAATTATAATTCTAATATACTTTTAAATAATACGTTCATAATTAACACTAAAGTTATAAATTTATTACAAATAGTAAATTCAATTTGATAATAATAATTACAAAAAATAATTAAATAATAATATTTGAATTATTAAATTACCTTTTATACAAAAGTAATAAAATTATTAATTCTTTACTAATATTTAAGTTAATAAATTTTAATTTAATATGAATATTTTATATTGTAATTAGTTTTATATTCAAAAGTTATTTTTTATTATTATTTTTACGATAACTAAATGTTAAAATAATTACTAGTTGTTTGTTTTATTGTAATAGAGTTGAAACACCCGTTAAATGTTTCTGTTAAAAAAATAATTACTAATTACTATTATATCGTATTAAAATATTTTACTAAATTAATATTCATTAATGAAATATATTTAAAATTATATTTACGTATTATCATTTTAGATTTATAAAAACATTGAAACCCATGCATAAAAAGTGGATCACGGAAGTGGATTTCATTTAAACATAATCCTAATAAAATAAAATCACATTACAGGAGAACATTTTTGTAAATATACTATTTCCAATTCTATTGATAGAATATGTTATTGGATCAAGATTATTCAAGAAAAAAAAATTCTTCCACCAGCAATGTGAGTAGTTACGTTCAAATAATTATGGAGTAGGTAATAGATCAGTCTTTCTCACGCATCTACCATGTGAAACCGATCTGCGGTTCTGTGTACAACTACGTCTACACTCCTTTTTGAGGTCGTTTTGTCTCGATGTGGGGCTCTTACGCCTTACACTTCCACGTTCTAACATGCATGTTGTAAATGCATTATGGGTTATCTAAGGTGAAAGGCACCCCAACCCTAAATTGCATGTGCCCATTTTTTTATTATTATTATTATCTCGTTTTAAAATATAAAATTAAATTTAAATGATTTCATTAATATTATTAATTATAATAAAACGTCATTAATATTATTAATTATAATAAAACGTCATTAATATTATTAATTATAATAAAACGTCATTAATATTATTAATTATAATAAAAATTATTGTCTTTATTTTATTTTGTTTATTTTTCCTCTATATAGTAATTTACACTATTTTAAGATTGTACTATATTATATTCTTATTGTATTAATATTAATGTTATATTTTATTACTATTGTAAAATAATAAACTATTCCCAAGTCTATTTAAAGAATATTTTACTGGATCAAGTGCCAAATCTTCTTTTAGATGGTTTTGTCTCCAGATGGGTCTTAGATCTTACGTCTCCCCGTTCTAGATGCATGTCGTAAATGCATTAAATGCCAAGGTCAAATGCACTGTGCATTCCACGTGGGGATTTTTTTATTTAAATATATATTAATTTACACTATTGTATTCCTATAGTATTAATGTTATATTTTATTACTATTGTAAAATAATATACTATCCACGCGTCTATTTAAAGAATATTTTCCTGGATCAAGTGCACACCCTTCTTTGTGGTGGTTTTGTCTCCACATGGGCTATTATATCTTACACCTCTGGGTTCTAAATGCATCTAGTAAATGCATTAAATATTAAGGTAAAATGCACTCCAATTGTAAATTCCACCTGGGGAACTTTTTTTATTTTCTCGTTTTAAATTCATATTTAAATTGAAATGATTTCATTCGGCATAATTTTTTTTTAAATATCTTTATTAATTATAATAAAAATATTTTATTATTTTTATTACGTTTATCTTTTCTATATAATATTAATTTACAGTATTATAAACTTAGTCTATTATATTTTTATTGCATTAGTATTAATTTTATATTTTATATCACCATGGTTTATATTCGTGCTAAGTGTTATTTTTATTTATTTTATACTTGTTCGAAGAATATAATATTTACTTAATAATTTATATTATTTTAAAAAATGTATATGATATTCTAATTTAAAACTCATGTTGATATAAATTAGTCATGTGAGAGTATAAGAATATATAATGAATCAAATATTAAAGACAAGTACTAAGGTGTAAGAGAGTTATTAAATATAAATATTATATCATTATATACATTTTGTGGTTGTAACAACCTTAATTTGATCATTGAATTTGCTAAAGATTATTTTTGATTGTTGATAATCAAGCCTTAGTCACATAGTATATTGAAAAAAATAATGCGAATAATGTATTTGCAATTCATTTCAACTTTCACAATATGAGTAGAAAAATAGAATTTTACGATAAATTCAAGAGACTAGAAAAATGTGAAATATATAAAGAGACATGACAAATTTATTTTGACTCGAGGGGATTCCTTTTAGCTGGTTTGTTAACATTTCATTACACTTTATTAAATCATATAATGAAATTCACAATTAATTTATACTATTTATTTGTTGGAAAAAAAGGAAGAATATACAAGACATCTAATAAAGTAATGTTACTCAACATTGACTTTTTCGGGTGAGGATATGATTTGTTGAAAAAGAAGGTGATGGACGAGAAGTTAAAGAGATTAAAAGAATCATCTTTTACTAAAGAGGTTATTTTTCCTTTAATCTTTTCTAGTCAACATGAGAAATAGAAGTTGGCAAAGACTAAAGCGGGAGAGCATATGACATCTCAAAAGTCACAAGAGATTACCTAATGAATTGTAAGTTCATAATAAATTCATAATAATGTCTTATTTTTTTTAGTTATACATGTATAATTAGCATATTGTATTATTCTTACAGGATGCCTTAGTGGAGCAAAGCTCACAAGGAAGTTTTGTGTGCCAAGATCAAAATGACATCTAGACCGTTGTTATTGGCACTGAAGAGCACCCTAGTCATGTGTATACTATTGGTTTTGGTGTGGGTGTCAGACAATACGTTAGATCAAGTCCTCATTCCATCTTTTGTGACTCAAGATGATGAGGAGCTCATTTCACAATTGGAACAGAGGCTCACACCACAATTAACTAAACACATAAAAGCACAAGTTACAAATAAGTTAAGATGTGAATTCGACCAGAGGTTAGAGTCCATGTGCATCTCCCAGCAGCATACTCCGCTTGAGCAAGAAGTATTACCTGCTCATGGTTGAGTTAGCACAAAAGAGGATTTTGCTACCAAGGATGACAAGGATGAAACACACTGAAATTTCCTATCGGTATAAGTTATTTTTTGGAAAAGTTCCTCCTCGTCTAGTGGCGATTGGTATATAGTGTTTGTTATCATGTTTTACTGAACCATAAGAGGAATGAAACATCCCCAATTGCTAGTGATTTAAGTCTTGAGCCCAAGCCACTCCAACCAAATGTGAATCCAATTCAGAAGTTTGTTAGGGTATCACATAAATTGTTTGAATTAGCTTGTATAATTCCTTGGGATGCCACAATCTTTGGTGTGGACGATAATAATATACCATTGTACATAGCCATGCAGGATGTATTTGAAATCATCTAGGGTAATCAGTTACTCAACTTTATAGTTATTCAATTATGGATGATGTAATTATACTTTAAATGTTTCATGAAGCGTTTTCACTTATATTGATATTGCCAATGTAGGTATATAAATTAATTAATTTCCATCGTGGGAAATCTTGATTTTTATGATTCCTTGAGACACAATCCATATAGAAGTCTGGGAATAAAAAATATGGAATGTTAGACTTACATTCAAAGATGGATTCAAGAATCCCGCACGAAGATTTATATGACTCCTATTATTCATGGGTAAGTAAAATTGGCTACATAATCGAAGACCATGACTAATCAATTAGCTATTTTAGGACTCATTGACAATTAATGGTTATCTGTCCCTAGACAACACTATTGTGTGGTTTTGTTCATTGCATAGAAATCTAAGTGTGGATATAAAGGTCGTTTATACATGGGTATGATTTAATTAAGAAATAATATATTGTCATTGTTTATATAATATAATGTAAATTACTAATGATATTTCTTTTTAGTAAAATTAATGTCTACAATGTACTAGACGGTTGATCCACCCCATCATCACATAATCTAGGTTGGATTTTTCCTAAGGTATTTAGTTCTTCATAAAATTTTTCTTTTCTAGTTATTTAATAAATTAACTTTGTTGAATTTCATATATTATAGTGTAATAAGCAACGAGAATATTTTGAATGTGGCTATTATGTGATGTATTGGATGAGGATCATAGTCGTGTCTGCATTACTGATTCTTGGGAGCAGGTATTCAAACATTTTAAATATTCTAAAAAATCTAATTAGAGGTTTCATATGTGATGACAAGGAATAACATATTTCGTATTTTAACATTTTTAAGATACTGAGCCATTGGACACTCACTCAATAGAAGAAATTCGTCAAGAATGGGCAAGATATTTTATTAGCATTAAAAATGAGAACAGTAGGAAATATAACTGATAAAAATGTATAAATGTGTGTTATGTGTACATATATTGTTTTGTAAATGTTAAGTTGATTTAGTTTTCCTAAGTTTTGGTTTTGGTTTAGTAAAATGTGATGTTTTGTAATTGGTTTTGATATATGTATTTGGTTTTGGTATATTCTAGTCAGCAAAACTGTTGTAGGTTGGAAAAACACTAAAATTGGCAAAACTTTTAAAAAATGTCACATATTACATCAATTAAGACTATAACTAGAGTAAAAAACCACATATTACATTGGTTAAGGCACATAATCGATGTAATATGTGTTATAGAAAGACAACCTTCTTTTAGTAAGGGAGATACTACATTGAATAAGGCACTAACGAATTTAGTATCACCCATATTACATCGATTCTCAAGAGAACCGATTTAATATGTCCCATACTTTATCAAAATGCAAAAATCTAGACAAAGGGATATTACATCAGTTTCTCTGAGAACTGATGTAACATGGGTGATACTATATCGGTTCTCAACATAACCAATATAATATGTCTCACACAATGCAAATTATTATCTCTATTAGAGTGTGATATATTACATCTATTGCAAGCCATATCTAATGTAATAGATTCCAAATTTTTTACTTTTTAAGGTCTTTGGAGTGTTCTTTTACATTGGTTATTTTTTAATCGATGTAATATTGAGAGAAATTAATTCAATTATATAAGATGTAGAAAGTTGTGAAGTTTTTACGTCGCTTACATTAACATTATTTGCGAAACCAATATAGAAAGTCTTCCTAAATCGATATAAAGTCTCTTTTTTACACTATTTGCAAGGTAAGAGAAACTTAATTTCAACTACATGATTTAAATATTTGAATTGAAGCTCAATCATTAAATATAATTGCAAATTTGGAAATTTAATAGTTATGATTATGTATGATATGGAATTGGCAAAAGTTTGCAAACAAAATACATGTCTATTATTGACGTAGCAATATAATTGATAAAAGGTTTACTCACGTACTTAGAAAGAAAATATTTAATACACAGAAGACTCTTTCTATTATTTTTATATTCACAAAATTTTATTTGTTTTATTATTTTTACGATAATGAAATGTTATAGTTCCTCATTACTATTATTACTCGTAACTATCGTAACTATAGGTTACAACATTTGTAAAAAAGTAAAAAATTTTAAATTAGAATTTAGTAATCATTCATTATAATCTTAAATTTGATTTCATTTAAACATATTTGTAACCATAAATTAAAATCAAATTGCATGAGAACATTTTGGTAAGTGCACAGTAAAATAATATACTAGTTTTAAAAAGTATTTTCACGGATCAAGCGCGCCCTCTTCTTTAATTTGGGTTCGTCTCCACATGGGCTCTTATACCTTACACCTCAACGTTCTAAATGCATGTTGTAAACGCAAGTAAATTCCACGTGTGGATTTGGTTTTTGATATAAACTTAAATTAAAAGGATTTCATTTGTCATAATTTCTTATAAAGTATTATTATTAATTTATTAGGTATTCAAGTTCGTGAGTCTAAGCCTTATATTGAGTAGAAATGAGAAAGTCCCTTGTGTGTTGGGCTCTTGTTCTCATTCTTGTTTGAGATCTCTCCGATTCCCCCCACCCCCCTCAGATTCTTCCAACAAGTGGTATCAGAGTCGATGGTTCATCTTTGTCACCGGGCGAATGAGCTCACTTTGACCCTGTATTGAAAGTCTTCTAGAAGGAGGTTTCAGGCAAGCTTGTCCCGTATAAGTGTGTGAACAACGGTACAATTAAGGGGTCGTTTACTTCTGCTCGAGAGAGAGTGTATCAATGTGGAGGAGGGACTCTCACTTAAGGGGAAGATTATTAAGTATTCAAGTGTGAGTCTAACGTCCCACGTCGAATAAAAATGAGAAAGTTGAGCAGCATATAAGAAAGAAGACCCACAAACCCAATGTCTTCAAGGTTTTTGATTGAAAGTGGTGTTATTCCTTTGTATGTTAGGCTCTTGTTTGAGATCTTTCCGATTTTTTTCTCCTCGAATTCTCCCAACGTAATTATAATAAAGTGTCGAAGATTGTTTGTTACGATTATTTTGGATTTTTTAAAAACTATTTTCATAAGAAACAACTTATTTTATTAGTAGTTTTTTTTTATCGAATAACCCCTTCACCTCCTTGATTTGGGAGATTTGTGTAATTAATTATTTTGATCTTCTATTAAAATGAAAAGTAACGAAAAGTAATTTATCTAAAAAAGTGGTGACCTATTAAAGAGATCTAATAAAACTATCCAAAATTTTAGACAAAATAAACATATGTTTGTAATACTTAAAGATCGGTTAGAGAAAATTTACAAACTTTAAATATTAAAAAATATTATTAAAGATTCACAAGATAACAAAACAATTAACTAAAACTTAGAGTTATAAATTATGACTTTGTAAAAGAAGGATTGTGGATATTTTAGCGAGAAGTTCTAAAATATGAGTTATAAAATATGACTTTTAAAAGAAGGATTTTGAATGTTTTAACGAGAAGTTTTAAGAATTACCTTAAGGTATTATTGGCCAAAATGATAACTATTGTTTATACTGGTACTAACTGTTATTCTTGTGTACTCGATATTTATTTGAAGAATAGAATTTTTACTTAACAATTTATATTATTTAAAAAGTTTATATGATATTCTAATTTTAGAAAGTCATAACGTTGATATATATTAACAACGTGAAAGTATAAGAATATAATGAATATTAAAGATAAATTCTAAGGAGTAAAAGAGTTATTAAATATAAATATAACATTATATACATTTTATGGTTGTGACGATCTTAATTTGAAAATTTGTGAAATTGCAAACTCTTGGTCTAAAGTTAAAGATTATTTTGGATTGTTGAGAAAGCTTGTAAAAGGTTTAACTATCAAGCCTCCTCACAAAGCATATTCGAAATATTATGTGAATAATGTATGTGTAATTAGTTCCAATTTTTACTCGTAAAAGAAACTTTATTTCAACTAGAAGTTCATGTTTCAAAAATATAAAGTGAAGATCAATATTTAGATGTAATAGGAAAGATTGAGATTATTTTTAATAAAAAGGGTGCTTCAACTCTTTTATACAAAATAGCATAAACACTTAAACTGAAATGAAAATAATTGACTATCTCCAAAATGATTTTCCTAATATAACACGAATAACAATCAAAACCTTACACGCCAACATACCAAATTCATAAAGCAAAATCTATAATTGTTAAACAGACTGTGTCAAATAGTAGTCCAGAATATAAAGAAAGATCAAATTATTCATCCTATCTATTACCGTTGAGGAAAAGTTTGAAATTGTAATAATTATTATAATGTATTATATGGAATTAGCAAAAGTTTGCAAACAAAATAGGTATATATTGTTGAAGTAACAATATAATCGATAAAAGGTTTAGTTAAGAATATATAAAGAAAAATATTGAGAATTTGATTTTATAAATATAGATATTAGTGTCCAAAAAGTTATAATTATGATGGAAATGGAATACGACTTTGTTAGAAAGCGTTAAATCCTTAATAAACAAATCTATGATAAAATTCTTTCTACATACATACAATGAGAACTTGAATATACAAAAGACTCTTTTAAATCTATTATTTTATATTCACAAAATGCTATTTTTTTCATTATAATTACCATAATCAAATGTTAAAATAATTACTCATTACTATTATTACTCATAATTACAGGTTATAACATTTCTAAGAATATTAAAAAATTAACACTAAAATTTAGTAAACATTCATTAGTCTTAAAAGTTGATTTCATCTAAACATACATAAATTAAAATGGCATTGCAGGAGAACCTTTTTTATGTCCAGAATAAATAATATTCTATTCCCAAGTGTATTTAAAAATATTTTCCTGGATCAGGCGACACTCTTCTTGGTTTTATCTCCACGCGGGCTCTTATATTATATACCTCCACGTTCTAAATGCACGTTGTAAAACGCTCCCCTATTGTAAATTCCACGTGGGGATTTTTTATTATCACGTTTTAAATATAAAATTAAATTGAAACGATTCCATTCGGTATAATTTCTTTTAAAAATTAATTATAATAAAATTATTTTTGTTATTTTTATTAATTTTAATAAACTTAGTCTATTATATTCTTATTGCATTAGTATTAATTTTATATTTTATAACTATTCTTTATATTCGTGCTTAGTGTTATTTATCATTTACTCTATATAGATTTGAAGAATATATAATATTTACTTAACAATTTATATTATCCTAAAAACGTATATAATATTCTAATTTTAAAAACTCTTTATGTTGATATATACTAATAATTTGAGAGCATAAAAATATATAATAAATCAAATATTAAACATAAATACTAAGGTGTAAAACAGTTATTAAATATAAATCTTCTAGCATTATATACACATGTGGTTGTGACAGTCTTAATTTAATCATTTGCTAAATTGTAAACTCTTGTTCTAAAGTTAAAAGATTATTTCAGATTGTTTACAAAGTGAAAGGTTTAACTATTAAGTCTCAGTCACAAAATATATTAGAAATATTATGTGAATAATGTATCTGTAATTAAGTATAACTTTCATAGATAAGAAAAACTTTATTTCCACTAGATGTTTCAAAAATTTGAAGTGAAATGAGTCATTACATGTAATTAGAAATTATGAGATTTTAATAGTCATGATAATGCACTACATGGAATTAGCAAAAGTTTGCAAACAAAAAATATAGGTTTTATTTTTTTTTTATAATGGTGTAATTTCATTTAAGAACACAAAAAATCTTGGAAGACAGGGATGATTTATATATTAATAAATTATGTCTAGTTTTTACAACTTCAATTAATATTTTAAGTAATATTGTATTTATCATGATTTTTATATTAACAAATTGTGTTTAGTTTTTAGGATTTCAATATCTTAAGTGATATTATATAAAGCTGGCACCATTTTTTTTATGTATTTTTTATTTTTGAAAAAATATTTAAAAAATTAATTATAATTAATTGAAAATAATTATTTATAACAGAAACTTTCATTTTGAATTCAATCTTTAGTTTATTATTTCAATTTTCTTAACTTATTATTTAAAAAAATATATACACAAATAAATGTGGTGTCAGATACATACAATACCACTTAAAATATTAATTAAAATTCTTATCACTTAAGATATTAATTAAAATCGTATCAGCTAAATATAATTTCAACATTAATACGCAAAAATTCACCACTACAAGAAAAAAGTTATTTAGAGATCCATATTTAGCTACCAAATGAGATGATTACTAATTGTGATCAAAATAGTCACCAAATTAAATTTTGATGGTTAAATAACTACAAAATAAAAGTAATGATTGAATTTAGTGACTAATTAAGTCAAATAAGGTATCTAACATTAGATACCAATGTTTTAATGACTTATGTCATTAGAATCTAAATTGGTATCTGATTAAGTTAGAGACTAATTTTATAGGTCACTAAAATCTTGGTAGCTAATGTTAGATACTAATTATTTGACTTAATTGGTCACTAAATTCAATCATTAATTTTATTTTGTAATTATTGAGTAACCAAAATCTAATTTGGTAACTATTTTTGTCATAATTAGTAACCATTTTATTTTGTAACTAAAAATTAGTCTCTAAACAACCTTTTTCTTGTAATGCACAACAACGATTTTAAATTTCACTTGAGGATTTATTATCTCATTTTAAATTAAAAAAATTAAATTAAAACATTTCTTTCGGTATAATTTCTTTTAAAATATTATTGTAATTATAAGAAAAGCTATTTTATTATTTTTTTACGTTTACCTTTTCTTTATAACATTAATTTTTACTATTATAAACTTAGTATGGCACACCTTACACATGAGGACAACAGAAAACACAGGATTAAAGTTGCACGTCTAACAAGTGGTTACAATGCTCTCAATATATTTCTCCAAAATGAAGAACTAAGAAAGATCTCTCTCATTCTATAAGCCTAAAAAAAAAATTTCCTTTTCCTCAACACAACATGACTGCCTTACTTTTTTGTGCTGTAGGTGGAGAGGTAACTAAAGTGGTTGCATATAAATGGAAACATGAAAGGGGGTAGGAAGAACAATTGGAATGCAGATGACACGACAAATTAATGAACAGAAATACAACATGATCACAAATTTCAGTTTTGTGTTAGACGATGCAAGGTTTAATTGACTAAAGATGTACGAGCCATTATGTTGGAATATGGAGTGCAATAAGACTTGTTGGTATGTTGTCTTAGGATTTTTTTTGTTTTAAACAAAAATCCTAGAATCTTAATTATACCTTTTTTTTATAACGGGTTGAAATATCTTTTTATATTTCTTGTTTGTTAATTTTTTTTATAAAAAAAACCATTATAAACTCAGTCTATTATAGTTTTATTGTACTAGTATTAATTTTATATTTTATATTATCTATATTCGTGTTAACTATTATGTTCATTTATTCTATATTTGTTTGGAGAATATAATATTTACTTGACTATCTATATTATTTTAAAAAATGTATATATGATGTTCTAATTTTAAAAAATCATCATATTGATATACATTAATAAATGTGAGAGTATAAAAATATATAATGAATCAAAAATCAAATATAAATATTAAAATGTAAAAAAGTTATGAGATATAAATCTTATAGCATTATATACATTTTGTTATTTTGTGTTGTGACAATCTTAATTTGATCATTTTGTAATATTGTAAATTGGTGCTCTACTCTAAAGTTAAAGATTTATCCGGATTGTTGACAAAATTTTAATATGAAAGGTTTAACTATCGATACTAAGTCACAAATCAAAGAGAAACTTTATCTGCAGTTAATTCTAAGTTTTAAAGGTAAGAGAAACTTTATTTCAACTACAATTCAAAGATTTGAAGTGAAATTCAATCATTAGATGCAACTGGAAATTTGAAATTTTAATGGTTGTGACTATTTGGTAACTACATTATATCATATAGAATTAGCAAAAGGTTGCAGTATTTTGTCTATTATTGATGTACCAATATAATCGATAAAATGTTTAGCTATAATTAGAAAATAAATATTGAGAATTTGATTTTTTAAAATGTAGATATTAGGGTCCAAAAAGTTATAATTGTTATGGTGATGGAATACGACTTTGTTAAAAAGCGTTAAATCCGTAATAAAAAAAATACCATGATAAAATTCTCTCATGATGCATATACTAAAACCTTGAATATAACGAAGACTCTTAAAATCTTGTATATATCTTGTATATATTACAAACAAAACAATTAATTCTTTTAAAAATATTTGAAAAATATAATATATAGAGAAATAATTATTTGAAAACATTTAGATATTTATATAATATATTAATAGCATATAAAGTAATACTAATTATTTCAATTATTGTTTTCTAAAAGAAATTCAAAATTAAAATCCCTAAAATCCTATTTACAATTTTCTATAGCACGAGGTAGATTAAATAATTTTGCTCTAGTCTTCAATTTTTATTGAAAACGTTTTTTTTAAGTAATCTTAATTATAAAAAATGAATAATGATTTAAAAATTATTAGAAAAACTATAATCAAATGATTAAGAAAACACTCATTTTTTTAGCTGCATTATGACTCTAAGATCAAATCTGTACAGGTTCTCCTCATAATTGCACCATGTGAAGTCAAAATACAGAATCGCTAGCTGTAACTGGAATCCTTGTGTATGCTGGAAGTGTACCTAATTTTCTTGTCTAACTATTTATTGTGCAAAAAAAATATAATAATCTTTACACTTGTTATTTATAATTTTCCTTTGGACTCCAGCTCACACACTTTATTTTGACGTCTGCCTTTCTGAATGATCAATGATTTCCTTTTTTTGTCATGCTGTCCAAATATGTAAAGTATATGTAAACTTTACGGGAAAATCTTGGGGATATTATGTATATGAGTAAGAATAATATTTGATTTGTGAATTAGGTATATGAACAAAATGTGTTTGTACATGTTAATATCATTCACACATTATTTTAGTTATTTTTTACTCATAATCCTTTTATTTTAAATTATAAAAGTATTTTTTATTTATTAAGTAATTTAAAAAAATTATGTTAATTTTTTTAGTTTTTAGTTTTTCAACTTATTTTTAAGTTATAAAGTAGATATTTGTACTCTTTTATATGATTATTATTTATTTAATTGTTATTTGACATTTTTATGTAATATTTATATAATTATAATTTTTTTTATATTTCATATTAGTAAAAAGAATATGTAATTTTTTTTAACAATGAATACTCTAAAATATCATCTTTTTTTTACATTGACTTGCTTGTAATAAAAAAATTATTTAAATAATATTTATAAGAGTAAGACGACATATATGATTATTACTGTTCTCCTATAAGAATGTGATAAAAATTCATATCCATTAAATATACAATAAAGATAATAATAAAAATATTTTTTTTTGAAAATAAGAATAAAAATGATATAATAAAACTCACGATTCGTGTTTATTCTCATCCCTACTTTATCTTTATAATGAATTCATTAAAATCATGGTTTAGTTCAAATGTAACCTAACTCCAAGTTTCATATGGAGATTTGCTTTTTGCTTTTTGTTTTTCCTTTGCTGGTTTTAAAAAATAAAATAAATTTGTATATAAATTCAAATTAATTTATAGACACTCTTTAACCTAGTTTTAGAATAATTAAATTTAATTTCTGCATCCATTATCAGTAACAAAACAAAATACTTCATGTATTTTTAATCGTTATAAAATGTTTAACATAAGTTAATTTACACTATAAGAAAAAAGCTATTTAAAAACCAATATTTAGCTACCAAATGAAATGGTTGCTAATTATGACTAAATTAGTCACCAAATTAAATTTTGGTTGCTAAATAATTACAAAATAGAAACAATGATTGAATTTAGTGACCAATTAAGTCAAATAATTGATATCTATAACCTTAGATATCAAAGTTTTAGTGACCTATGTCATTACATTCTAAATTGGTATATAATTAAGTTAGAGACTAATTTATAATCTAATGGTATAGGTCACTAAAACCTTGGTAGCTAATGTTAAATACCAATTATTTGACTTAATCGGTCACTAAATTCAATTATTACTTCTATTTTATAGTTATTTAACACCCAAAATCTAATTTGATGATTATTTTGGTTACAATTAGTAACCATTTCATTTGGTAGCTAAAAATTGGTGTCTAAATAATCTTTTTCTTGTAGTGTTATCATAGTTTTTCATTTTTATAATAATATTTTTAATAAAAAATATTATATTATTTTATTTCGTTTGTTTTATGCTTTTATTTTACACTATTTTAAAGTGAGACTATTATATTATTATTTTTCTACTATTAGTTTTTATATTTTATGTTTTATTACTATTGTTTATATTTAAGTGTTATTTTTATTTACTTTAGAATAGTATTAGTATACAAATTGATATTTTAAATTATTAATACTAATACATATTTTTCATTATTATCTAAAAAATGTATATAATATCCTAAATTTAAAAACTCATAATCTTAATATTAGTGAGAGTATACGAATATGATAATGGATTAAATATTAAAGATAAATAATAAGGTATATAAAGTTATTAAATATAAATTATAAAGTATTATATGTGATAGTTCATTGTGATCTTGTAAGCTCTTAACACTAAAATTAAAGATTATTTTGGAGAACTAGAATGTAGCTATATTGTATTTTCTCATTCGATAAAGCATTGAAAAATTTAAACTGTCAAATTTCAAAATAAGAGAAGTTTTACTTAATTAGATAAATAAGTTAATGGTCTAAATATTAGAAGTGAAGTTGAATCATTAACAAGGGAATATTTTGAGTTTTTAATTATTTTGATTATTTGGTTCGAATATAACTATTTCAAATGAAATTAAGTTTGGGAATAAAGAAAAATGCGATTGAAATGAAGATTGGATGTGAGTTTTTTTTTTCAAAAGCCTCAAAATTATAAGAAAATAAAATACTGTGATGGAACTCCCTTGAGAGTAAAATTTTGTTTGAAAGATAATAAAATTCATTATAAAGGTTTTAATAATAAAACACAATCAAGTTTTGAGATATTGAATTCTTTGAAGTCATTTAATTGTTGGCCTAATGTATTTATAACATGCAGACTAATATTAATTATTCTTATTTTAGTTGCATCTCTTAAAAGAAAATTTTTAAAATTAAAATTGTTAAAATACTATTTGTATTTATTGTGTCACAGGCTAGATTAAATAGTTAGGTAATGAAATCTCACCACCGTCCCCGGTCACCCCTGCGCGTTATTATTTTATAAAATCCATTCAAAATTGCATTTAAGTAAAAACCAAACCTCTTCGGAGATTTGTCGTTTCCCCAGCTAATTTGAACAACTCCCTGCCCTGCCATTTTTCTTGACTTTTTTTATTTTCCAGCTTACCATTTTTTTGCCTATATAAACTCACGAGCATGGGAATCAAAATGCACAAGCAAAGCTTCAAGTATGGCTCTATTGTATTTGGCTTTGCTAGGTTTTCTCTTTCTCTTTTCTCTTAAGCTCTTCTTCCAATCAAGAAGATTTAGAAACCTTCCTCCAGGGCCATTGGCTTACCCTATTATCGGAAACCTCTCCCAACTGAAACAGCCTTACCACCGCACATTCACGGAACTGTCAAAAAAATACGGCCAAGTCTTCTCTCTCTGGTTCGGTTCCCGTCTCGTAGTGGTGGTTGGTTCACAA
>Ga0099825_1004674_pt1 | contig 17861 bp, 21 predicted proteins | sample SiratroredBW_FD_76838 | JGI IMG/M metagenome (GOLD analysis project Ga0099825, IMG submission 76838) | Root nodule microbial communities of legume samples collected from California, USA - Siratro red BW | ecosystem: Host-associated > Plants > Roots > Nodule | place: USA: California | collected...
ATTGACTATGTAATTCTGAACTGTCAGGTAAACAATCGATTGTGCACAGCGGAATATATCAGAGTTAAACCCAGAATTCAGTTAAACCCAGAAAACAGTTTGCAGTGTGAAAATGTTTTAACCCAGATTTAAGATGTTTAAACACAATCCAGTAGATTAAACACAATCTAGAATCACAGTTTATTATGCAAACAGATGTTCAGAGTATGAATAATAGTATGAACTGATTTTAATCCAGTTAATTTTAAAAATGGCAGCAGTGAATAAAAGCAATCAAGAAGAGTAGGAAGAAAAGCAACAACACAAAATTTTTATCCTGGTTCACCCTTCCACAAGGGCTACGTCCAGTCCTTTGCAAACTAGCAAAGATTTCTACTAAAACAGATCACAAGATCAGTTTACAACCCTTGCTCCCAGCAAGTTACAAACTGCTCCCAGCAGTAAACCCACACCTCACTAAACCCTTCAGCTTGTGTGTGACCAGTGCAGAAACCCACTGCACCATAACACTTGCAGTCCGCAAGCAACACTGCTCCTAGCAGCACTCACCCTCTACTGAACCCTTCAGCAGATGTGAGAACAGTGCAGAACCCACTGCACCAACTCAATTACAAACCCAGTAATTGAAAACAGCAAACAGATTGCAAATCAACAGGATCAGAAAGGATTACATAATGCTTCTACACAAAACAGATTACACAGAATGAAGATCAGGTGCAGAAGACTTAGCTTTGGTCCAGAACCAAAGTAGCAAGAACCTCACTTCATGGATGCTTCAAAGATTCACATTCTTGGAGGTTTCTTGATTTGAAAAGCTTTGCAAAAATGATGATCGCACAAAAGGGGCAATATCTCTCTTAGAAAAACTCAAGGAATGCTTTTTGAAAGTATTTGTTTTGATAAGTCTGAAAGTGATGATTCTCATTCCTTTAAATACCCAAAATCAGTTTTAAAAATTGCTTAGCTGTCAAAATTCAATTAATTGAACAAACCATGCAATCGATTGAATTTGACCGTTCGTTTGACCCAGTCAAAGTTTTCAGTTGTAACAGCCATAATTGTATTTCAGTTGTAAGAGAAATAACTGTCACACTCAATCGATTGTTTTGGAAATTCAATCGATTGAAAACCTTTTTCCAGCAAAAACATTTTGGGTTATTTTTATTAAAAACAATTTTGATAAAAATCTTTGTGAATCTTTTTAGCACCTCAGAAGTGATGATCCATGCCACAAGTGATTAAGGACTAAGCCAATCACCAACACACAAACCTAACTAAGGACCAAGACCTAATCACCCAACCATCTTCATGTTGGCACAAAGTCTTCACTTGAATAATTCTGGTCCAGGTTGGTTCCAACAGATTCTTCATGAGGTAGTCTTCATCAGCTTCAGAAGTTAAGACTTGGTGCTCACAATATTGACTTCATCAAATCACGTGCTTAGCCTTGGTGCTAATAGAATTGTTTCTCCACTTCTTCTTTTATTTTTAACGATACCTCTGGTTTCATTCTTCTCTGTTTTTGTTTAATTGGATGACATTTTGGTTTAAGCGGTAATCTGTGTTGCACTATCTTGGGGTCTAGACCAGGCATATCTCTGTATGACCAAAAAAATATCTCTTAACTCTTCCAAAAGGATATGTAGCTGCTGCCTCATTTCTCTTGTCAAACCAGCTCAAATTTAACCTTCTTTTTCTTCCCCCTCATCTTTCGAATTGACCATTTCTACCTCTTCTTGATGCAGTTTTATTTCCCTTGCCTCTAGTTCTAAAATCTCAAAAATTCTGAAGGAGGTTCACAATTTTCTTCACATTCATCATTTTCCATATTATCTGCGACATTTGTGAAATTTCGGTATGAAATATTGGAATGGTTATTTTTCAAAACATGCATAATCATGTTTGCATTATTCAATTTTACTAAAATAAATAGGCAAGACAAAATGTAAATGAAAAAACAACCAATTTTATTGAAGACAAAATCATTGTTATTGCTAAGAAACAGGTCAAATGTAAACGAAAAATTGTTTAGATCCAATCAGATGTTTTTTCTCTAAAAGAATTACATTTGATCACATGTGAGCACCAAAGGTATGTCTACAAACTCCCAATTTCCAATTTGCTCGTTAGGAAGACAAGCATGTACAAAATTAGAGCTTTTATCTTCATGCTCTCGGTCGATCGCAGCCACTCGATCAACATTAATCCACCCACCACTATAAAAGCTTTACTCCAGGCTGCGTAAGGAAATTTCCTTTGATCTTGACACCCGGCCCTCCAGCTTGGCTCGACTTCTTTCAATCCTTTCTTCAATTAACCTCCATTTGTCAGCTTGAGTAGGATTGTATCCCAAACCATACCTCCCTTTGGTTTTAGTTAACTCTAGTGCCATTATAGACCCTTTATCATTTTTGCCCAAACCGATGCTATATTTATATCCCTCTTTAATCATAGTCTTAGCCATCATTAAGGATGTACTAGACAAATAAGGATCCACATTGAAGGGTTCTACGTAAGCTGTGTTGACAACCTCCAAACCTTGGAAAGAAGTTTTTAAGGCCTCTTTTGAAGCTTCAATGTAGGGGGTGGATGACGGCCCACATACCAGCAAGTCCTCCTCCCTAGAAACTATAGTTAATTTGTCATCAAATACAAATTTCAACTTCTAGTTCAAAGTGTACTACTCCAGCTGTATGTATCCACAGTCTTCCTTGTAAGCAACTATATGCTGGCAATATGTCCATTACTTAGAATAGTATCTAGAAATACATGGCCCAACTTATACTGGTAACGCTATCTCCCCTATAACTTCTCTTTTGCTCTCACCAAAAGCTTTCACCACCATGGTACTAGGACGTAAATGAATCCCATCACTAAGAAATTTGTTCAAGGTGGTTTTTAGCATTATGGCCTCTGCCCTCCGAAGGTATTTCATCCTCAGTAAAAGTTAGGTAATTGTTAGCAGTAATGTGACTAACAATTCCATCAAATTTATCCAAGGATATATCTTGTTCCATATGGGCTCCGCTCAGAATCTTCATTAATAACTTCCGATGGGAAGTAGAATGCATTAACAACTCCAACAAAGATATCCTCATAGGCATGCAATTCATCTGATCCACCACTTTGTATTCGCTTTGTTGGATGAATTTTATAAATTCACAAGCTTCCTCGCTGGTAATCTCCTTTTTCTCTTTCTCTTTAGGCCCTGGGTCCGCTTGCACAACTTTTTCTTTTAGAAATGGTTTTCTCACCTTTTAATTATGGCTGAGTAAAAAGGCAACCGCTTCTAGTAATACCCCCAATTATCATATGATTTTCTACAGTTGACTGATTTATCATTTTATTCTCCTTGAATGATACTGATACCATACTTCCAAGGAACAACTTTACCTTTCTTATTTGGAAGGATGATGGTGTTTGAATCACCAATGGTTGTCGGCCTAAAGGCATGGAGGTGGCCTTAGAAAACTGTATCACTAGCAGTTTAGGTTGAGATGCGTTCTACTCTTCTCCCATGAGCACTTTGCCTTTCTTTCTTCGATGATAGACTTGTAGAACATGCCTATCCATAAAATCTTGCACAAAGGTCTTGAATTAAACACATTCATCAATGGAATGTTTAGTGTTAACACAAAAACCACACTTGTCCTCTAGCCCATACTCATATTCAGACAAAACTGGTTGGAAGAGTGCTCTAAAAACCTCATTCAAAAGTTTCTTTATTTCAGTTACATGCTTGACCAAGCTTTCAAAAGAGCTTCAAAGATCCATCAAGTCTAATAATAATCAAGGCACTAAGTGAGAATTTAATCCTTTCGAAAACCTCTTTTACAAAGTACTGCAATCAATTGTTTTCAAAAATAAATTTGCTGAAAAATCATTTTTGAGAAAAATAACCCATTGATTTTTGGTTTCAATCGATTGAATCGCGAACCGTTTTTCTATTTAATAATAGTCATGGTTTTAAAACATCAGAGGGATTCTCTTTTTAAAAGGATGAATATAAAATTGATAAACTACGAATTATAGAGAGCCTTGAGTGCGAAAAATAGTGATAATCAAACATAAGTTAGTGGGTCTATTGAATTCAAGTGATTCTCTTCAATAATGATCAATATTCTAGATCTTGAAGCTCTTCATTGGTGAAAAACGTGTTGCTCTGGTTCTGCATCATTAGAGATAAGTTTTTGCACTGTGTTCTATTACAAAATTGTTGTAAAGCGCAATTTTTATTTTGTTTGTTATAATTGATGTATTTGTGAGTGGTTTGTCGACAAATTGTATAGGATTTACATTTGTAGGAGTGCAGTAAGGTTCTGCATTGGTTTTATTTTATCTATAGGGTTTAGAGTTGTGTTCTTGTGGGGTGCAAAAGGATTCTTGCAGGGTGCAAGTGTATTGTTGGTTGTAATGCTTTAACTTGGTGTTCTTTAGTGAATTTCTTTGCTTGTTGGAAAAGAGATTGGATGTATCTCTCGAGGAAGAGTGAATCAGAATAATTCTTAGTGTTTTTGCTATCTCTTGACCCTATCTTGATTCGTGTTTTCATTTTGTGCAAGTTTCTCGATTCTGTCAAAAATTCAATCAATTGATTTTGACTTTCAATTAATTAGTTTTTGTTGCACTCCACGTTTGCCTATTCTGTTCTGCATATTTTTGTGGTTCTGGAAATTGTGTTTGGCATTTTTAGATTTCTCTGTTGTTTCATACTATATTGCCTATGAACATTATGGATTTGATTTGCCTCATTTTTCACTTCTGAAAAACCCATTAACGCTTTTTAGTTTCAATTAATTGTACTTGTTGTTACTACATCTCTTGAGGTTCTGTAATTGATTGTGTATGTAGTTTAATTGATTGTTTTCTGTCCTTCATATTCTGACATCCTTTTAATTGATTATTCATGTTTTCAATCGATTAAAGTTCTGACATTGATTTTGCCATTCAAGTTGTTTAATCAATTGTTTGTCAACTTTAATTGATTGGTTTTCTTTTTGAAGAATCTCAAAATTTCACATTCACAATTTTTAATCTTTTACCGTTTCAAGTGTTTGTATCATATATTGTTCAATTGATTGTTTTCCTAATTCAATTAATTGATTCTATGAAATAGTTTCTTATAAGTAAATTCAATTCATTATTTCTGTCCGTCAATTGATTGAATCTGTGTTGTGCTGTTCTACGAGTGATTTTCAATCAATTATTTTTACACTTTAATTAATTGATTTTGTGTTGTGCATTCAAAATTTACACAATTGATTACGTTGATAATGGACTTTCATTCTTTCAATTATTTCTTTCCATATTTTGTCAAAATCTTTGAAAGGTCAATTCACACCGTCTTGAACTCAACCTAAAATCCTTTTCAATTGGTATCAAGAGCAAGGGATTGTATTTTACTCAAGTTTTCATCCATGGTTGAGAACGAGTTACCTTTTGCAGAGGGAGCCTCAATAAACAGGCCACCCATGCTTAGTGGTGTGAATTACTAATTTTGGAAAGTAAGAATAAAGATCATTATTGAATCAATTGATCGTGGGATTTCGAATGCAATTGTGAATGGTCCATTTATTCCCATGACTGTTGTTGGTGGTGTGACTGTTGAGAAATCTTTTGATTTGCTTACTGACGTTGAGAATAAGAAAGTACAGTATGATTTTATTGCCATGAATATAATAACTCCCGCTTTGAACCTTGATGAGTTTTTCACGGTATCACAATGTAAATCCGCAAAAGAGGTGTGGGATATACTTTAGATCACTCATAAAGGTACCACTAATGTAATGAGGGCAAGGAAGCATGCCTTGATCCAAGAATATGAGTTGTTCTGAATGCAGCCAGGAGGGACTATTCTTAATGTATAGAAACGGTTTACTCACATTGCTAACCATCTTATTGGACTAGGTAAACAATTTGATAAAGAGGAACTAAACATCAAGATTCTGAAATGTCTGGATAGAGGTTGGCATCCCAAGGTGACAGCAATTTTAAAAACCAGAGACTTCACTACACTGACCACTACAACACTCTTTGGAAAGTTGAGGGAACACGAGTTGGAGAGGATCAGGCTGAAAGAAATGGAGACTGTTGAGAGAAAAAACAAAAGCCTAACACTCAAGTCAAATGTTGCACATGTAGATAATAGTGAGGAAAGCTTTGGTGATTGCAGTGATACTGAGAACCTGAATCTATTGACAAAGAGATTCCACAAGAATTCATCAAGATGAAAGACATGGTGAAGAATCAATAATGCAAAAGGTAGAGTAAGAAATCTGATTCTGGTTTTGCTAAATTCACCTGTTTTGGTTATGGTAAACACAGTCATATCGAAGGACAATAAAAGAAGAGCAACAGAGCTGGAAAGACTATACATAACTTGGGAAGACAATGATACATCTTTAAGCGAATCTTGACTTGAACAAATTGAAGCAAACCTGTGTTTTATGGCTGGAAAGAAATCAGAGGTGAGCAGTGTGAATTCCAACACCTCATTTAATAGTGAGAATTATAGTTCAATTCTTCAAGCAGTTTTGTAAACTCATGAAGAAGCTAATAGATTGGCCTTATCAAACAATTGATTCAAAGGCCTAAACAATTGGTTGGAAGGTTGAGTCTCAATGCAGTTTTAGGATCACAAAATTTGAAAAATTTGGCATTGGATATCAATATGGTTTCCAAGGAAAACAAAAAGTGTTAGCACCAAGAGTTGTTATATGATTTGATGAAACCAATAAATGGATGGAGTCTACAATGGATCGTTGCTAGCTATGTGGATTGCAAGAAGACTCAAAAAGCTTGGTGGAGTTTTGGTCCTAGACTTAGCCTGTGTGTGTGAGTTTAGTTTTTGGTTCAAAATCATAAGTTGCATGATAAGAAATTCAAAGTAAGCTCCAAAATAAATTTTGCTTAATAAAATTAATAAAAGGTTTAAACTATTTCAAAAATGAATTCAGTAAATTGTTTTCAGAATCTGAACTTGATGAATTTTCTTCTAACTCACAGAAAATTCAATCGTTTAAACGATTAATACAACCGATTGATGTTTTGACAGGACTTATAACCATTTTTCTTATATAAAGGTCAAGCACGTGATTTCATGGTAACTAATACATTTGAGCGAGTACTTGTGAATTTTTCTTAGAGAGAAAACACGCATAAACACCTTGAGACCTTTTGACAATTATTTTTCATCATGAACACTAATCTTGGAGCATTGCTTTGAGTTTGATTTCGTGAAACTGTGACTCTGATCCAGAGATAAGTGTTCTACTCTGTTCTTAATACAATTTGTAATATGTTGAGTAGATTCACTACTGTAATTGTTCCATTTATTAATCTTTCTTATACTATAAGTGTGGTGTTACGAATTACATAGGGATTGTAATTGTAACTAGTTTAGTACAGTAGGTTCTGCATTGGTTAGACAACTGTTGTAGGGTGAAGTAGGCCGTTTGTTGCTGGGAGCAGTGGTTACTTGCGGGTTGCAACTATTGTGTACTGTGTAAAGCTGATCTTGGTGATCTTTTTTTGTGAAACTCTTTACTGGTTGAAAAAAGACTAGACATAGTCCTTGAAGAAGGGTGAACAAATATAAATCTTTGTGTTCTTGATCTTTGTTTCCCTCTTCTTCAACACTTATCATTTCTATTATTGTCCGTTTAATTAACTCTTCTTACACATAATTGATTGTTCTTCTTACTGGTCTTATTCTTGAAAATACTGGACTTGTTATTTCAACTGTTGAAAAGAGATCCAGAAGCCTTGCACTCAAGACAAAGGATGCAGATATTGAGTCCTGTGAGGAGAGCTCAAATGAGTGCAGTGATACTGAAAATCTCAATATATTGACAAGGAGATTTCATAAGTTTATCAAGATGAAGGGCAAGATGAAGAATCAGCAGAGTAAAAGGTATAACAAGAAACCTGATTCTAATTCGACTAAATTCACTTGTTTTGGCTGTGGTAAACAGGGTCGGTCATATGAAAGTAGACTGCCCAAGCCTTGCTAACAAAGAAAAGGCAAATGAGAAGAAGAGCCACAAATCTGGAAGGGGCAGGAAAGCATATATAGCATGGGGAGACAATGCTACTTCTTCCAGCAGCTCTTCACATGAGGATGTTGAAGCTAATTTGTGTCTTATGGCTGGAGAGAATTCTAAGGCAAGTAGTATACATTCCAACACTTCTTTTAATAGTAGAAATTACAATTCACTTCTTCAGGCTTTCTTTGAAACCATGAAGAAGCAAATAGATCGGCCTTGTCCAACAATAGATTGGAAGGGCTAAATAATTAGTTGGAAGGCAGAATCAAAGAGCTGGAAGATGAGCTTCTGAAATTGAAAACTAATTTTGATCATCTTGAAATGATTTACAAAGCCTCCAGTGAATTTGATTCTAGCAAGCCAATTAATTGTGAAAATTGCGATGTTCTTTAAAAGAAAGTTAACTATTTGATAATTATTGCTTCCAACCTTTCTATGGGAACAACGAACCTCAATGCCATTCTAGGTTCTCAAAATTGTGTTTTTGAAAAGGCTAGCATTGGCTATCAAATGGGTTTTCAAGGAAAAAAAAATAAAATCATGTAGTTTCTTCAAAACCAATGAGCAGTAGTTTTCATCTTTCGTGACTTGCTTTTATTGTATGAGAAAAGGTCATTCTGTGAGAAACTGTAAAGTTAGAAAATTTGATATGCCTAAGGGGTTGGTTAGGTGGGTGCCTAAAAGCATCACTAACACTTGTGGATCCAAATTTAACAGGTACCAATGCCTCAAACTTAAACTATTTTGCAAGTTTGTTCGACATCCATGAAGCAACTGTGGTACTTGGACAATGGATGTTCCAAACACATGGCTGGCTCTCAATTAACTAATCTGAAGTTGAAACCTGCTAGATTTGTCACCTATGGAGACAATAACCGAGGAAGAATACTTGGAGTTGGTGAAACTGGAGGAGATGATGATGTGATCATTAAATATGTACTCCTAGTGGATGGATTGAAGCACAATTTACTCAGTATAAGTCAACAATGTGATAAAGGATACAAGATCACATTTGAACTAGAACTTTGCCTCATAGCAGATTTAAAGTCTAGTGAGACAATTCTTATAGGTAACGGGCAAATAATGTATACATGCTAAATGTCTCATGCATTACATCTAGTATGAACTTCCTACTTACTAGGAATGATGAGCCTTGGTTGTGGAATAGGAGATTAGCTCATATTCACATGCATCATCTCAATAGGCTTGCATCAAAAGAACTAGTAATTGGTTTGCCTAAGCTGAAGTTTGAAAGGGACATGGATTTGTTTCGTCCCTCTAGAACCATGAGCTTAAGAGGTAATTACTATAGTCTTGTAGTAGTAGATGATTATTCATGTTTTACTTGGGCTCTATTCATTGCCACCAAGTATGAAGCCTATCATGCTTTCAAAGGATTTACTAAAGTTATCCAGAATGAAAAGAATTGTGGTATTTCTGCCATTAAGTTAGATCATGGGGGAGAGTTCCAAAATGAGAAGGTTGATAAATTTTGTAGCAAATTTGGAATCAAACACAACTTTTCAGCACCAAGGACTCCCCAATAGAATGGAGTTGTAGAGAGAAATAATCGGTCTTTGAAGGAACTAGCAAGAACACTCTTGAATGAAATAGATTTGCCAAAGTACTTCTGGGTTGATGTAGAATAAGTACAACTTGCTATGTTCTCAATAGAGTGCTTATTAGACCAATCTTGAAGAAGACCCCCTATGAGTTGTTTGAAGGCAGAAAACCCAATATCTCTCATTTAAAAGTTTTTGGATCTAAATGTTTCATTTTGAACAATGGAAAATATAACTTGGGCAAATTTGACTCAAAAGCGGATGAAGGTATTTTTCTTGGCTGTTCAGTGAATAGACATGCATATAGAGCATATAATAGGAAAACAATGCTAGTTGAGGAATCCATGCATATTGCATTTGATGAAACTAACCAGAGCATGTAGGATAGTCCTAAGATAGGTGCAGATGATGAGGTTGCTACTGAACAACAAGTTGATACTAAACTGGAAAAGAAAATAGAAGAAGTTAGTAAACTGCCAGAAGTTTAATCAATTGAATCGGGAATTCAATCAATTGACTCTGGAGCTGGTATAGACTTCATTAACTTTAGACTACCAAGACAGTAGAGAGTGCCCAGAAATCTTTCATGGGACAACGTTATTGGTCAAGTGCAGAAAGGGGTATCAACTAGAAGATCCTTGAATCATTTTTGTGAACACATGGCTTTTGTATCACAAGTGGAACCCAAGACTGTAGTTGATGCTCTTGAGGACAATAACTGGATCAATGCAATGCATGAAGAATTAAATCAGTTTGCAAGGAATGAAGTTTGGACACTTGTTCATAAAATTGAACAGATGAATGTAATTGAAACCAAATGAGTATTCAAGAAAAAATTGGATGAACAAGGTGTCATTGTGAGAAATAAAGCTAGATTGGTTGCAAAGGGATACAACCAAGAAGAAGGAATAGACTTTGGAGAGACTTATGCACCCGTGGCCAGATTGGAGCCAGTGAGATTATTATTAGCATGTGCTTGCATGAATGGATTTAAGTTGCACCAAATGGATGTCAAAAGTGCTTTTCTTAATGGATACATTGATGAAGAAGTCTATGTAAGTCAACCCTTTGGATTTGAAGACCAAAAGTATTCAAATCATGTCTTCAAACTCAAGAAATCTTTATATGGTTTGAAGCAAGCAGCTCGACAGTGGTATGAGAGGTTAAGTAATTTTCTTCTTTCTCAAGGTTATGAAACAGGAAAAACAGATAAGACCTTATTCATTAAGAAAGCATGCAATCAAATTATACTTGTTCAAGTTTATGTTGATGACATTATATTTAGTTCAACTAATAAAACTTTGTGTGAGCAGTTTGTTAAAGCTATGTAGGGTGAATTAATTTGAGATGTCCATGATGGAAGAATTCAATTATTTTCTTGGCTTGCAAATTAAGCAATTTCAGCATGGCACATTCCTTAGTCAATCCAAATATTGCCGAGAGCTGTTGAAGAAATTTGATATGGAAAATTGCAAGGAGGCTGCTACACCTATAGCTACAGGATGTTATTTGGATAATGATGAGAAAGGAGCTAATGTTGATCAAACTAAATACAAAGGGCTCATAGGATCATTACTTTATCTGACAAGTAGACCAGACATTATGTTCAGTGTTTGTCTTTGCGCTAGATATGAAGCAAATTCAAAGGAGTTTCACTATATGGAAGCTAAGAGGATATTGAAATATCTCAAAGGAACAATTGATGTTGGACTATGGTATCCTAGTGAGGTATCTCTGAATTTAATTGGTTACTCTGACTCAAATTTTGCAGGGTGTAAAATTGATAGGAAGAGTACAAGTGGAACATGCCACCTTCTAAGATCCAGTTTAATATCTTGGCATAGTAAGAAGCAAGCATGTGTAGCACTATCTATAGTAGAGGCAGAATACATTGCAGCTGAAAGTTGTTGCACTCAAAGCTTAAGGACCAAACAACAGCTAAGTAATTTTGGTTTAAGTCTTTCTCAAATTCCTTTATTGTGTGATAATACCAGTGCAATCATTTAATAAAGAACCCTGTACAACATTCCATAACTAACCACATTGAAATACGCCACCACTTCATAAGGGATCATGTGAATAATGGTGATTGTGTAATTCAATTTGTTAATTATGAAAATCAATTGACTGATTTGTTTACAAACCCTCTTAATAAAGAGAGATTTAATTTTCTCATAAACGATTTGGGAATTATTGATTTGAAAAATATAAGATAAATAAATCAGCTATTGGTTTTTAGTTTTGTTTTATGCAATAAATGTATGATCAATTCAATAAAGCCAATTTACTAATTTTTTCGAACCTACTATAGTTGATATAATAAATCAAATGTTGTTTAAAATTCTGATAAATTGATTGGAATGAGTAATGCTGGAGACTAATATAACTCTGAATAATAAACTATTGTAAGGAAGACTGCTATATTGCAAAGGCAAATATTCTTCTGGAGATTCCTGGTCAAAGGAGAAGTATTGACCAAGCTGAGTTAGAGATTACACGCAAAACGCATGTGAGGAGTAACAATCAACTCAGCGCCACATGTCATATGCTAATTATTAGTCAATGGGTCAAAAGCTGCACATAATTTTGAAGCTAAGTAAACTCTGTTACAATTTATTGTTTACAGAATCTCAACTGAAAAGATATGTTTGTGTTGTCCATCAATGTGTAACAAGTGTGAACTGTTTTAAATCTGGTTGAGCATTCAATTTTTTTTGTCTCTTGCATAATAGCTTGCATTATATAACTTTATCATCAATCACTCAACCACACACAAATCCATTCCATTACATTCATAATACTCAGCGTTCATAGAACAATATCCTATCCTTGTATTTACCTCAACAACCTTCTGAAATGGCATCCTCTTCCACACCAAGGAAATGAAACAAAAGAGCTTGTGTTAAGAATGTTGAACCAAACAAAGCGAGTGAAACTAGATACCTTGAATGCTAGTTTGCTGGAAATTATGAAAGCATGGAAGAATATCATAAAGAGTATAACAGAAAAGCTATTATTACTCCTAATGTTCTTAGGATGTTGTTGCTCAAAGAGGAGAAGCTGCATGATGTTAGAGAAGCATTGAAGTTCCAAAGGCTGGAAAAATTTGTGAGGCTATTTGGGAATGTATACCCAGATTTAGTTAAAGTTTTTTCTGACCAGCATGTGGTATGATGAAGATACCATCTATTCTCAAGTCAAAGGAATGGATATATGCATAAATGATGAAGATTGGTTAGTTGTGGCTGTGTTGAGAAATGTAGGGATTATTGTTGGAAGGAGCAATGCTGTTGGGCTAGAAGGATTCAACAAGGTGCAATTCTTCAAGTCTTGCTTGAGGAACACAAATATAGAATCCAGAAGCTACTCAGTAGGTGGACTGGCTATAACTCCACAAATCCTAACATTCATTGTCATATGGTTGTTGACCCCTAGAGGGTTTAATCATGCAGTTTTAACCGAGAAGGATCTTATGCTAATGTATTGTTTGATGGGAAGAATTCAGGTGAACTGGGTAAGTGTGATTAAGGAGCATATCATAAAGATAAGGAAGAAGATTAAGTATAAAATTCCTTATGTTGTCCTTATTTCCCACTTCATTGAATATTTTGAGATAGATACAGAAGGTGAAGTGGTGGAAATGGTGAAAGCTCAAAATAAGATCAGTGTAGCAACATTAAGCAAGATAGGACTAAAGAAGGTCAATAATGACCACTGAATTTGCAAAGCTGATGATAATGGTTCTGATCAGCAGCCAACTGAAGAAGGTGAAGGGGCTAGCACAAGTGTTGCTACTGAAGCTGAAGGAAGATACGATGCTCACATGAATGATGTCCCACCCACTGGCTATGAAAACTATTTCTCAGGCTTTAAAGAAAGAATGATGAATCAGCTACACACCATACAAGAAGAAGAAAGGAGTCACCACCAATACTGTGAAGCCAGATTCCAGAACATTGAGGGCATTATTGAGGATATTCAATACAAAATAGGACAAATGTTCTATGGACCAGAGGACTGAGTTTCTTCATGCATATCATTTATGCTTTCTTCTTCCCACATTTTGATGAACGCAAAAAGGGAGAAGTGGTATGGTGTTGGTGTTGTTGCATTAGGTTACATTAGGGTCTGCTTGTTGTGTGTGTTGTTGTCTTATGTTTATGTTGCCTTTATTTCTATTTTTTTTCTACTGTTGTTGTAACTTGCTGGTTTATCCAGCTCTGCTCTGATGATTCTCTACTAGGCTTTGTTAGTTGAATGATGTTCTACCCTGTCCAATATTGTAAAATTCGGTTGCCCAAAACTTTGATATATAGCCCGAATATTTGATATGAAATGAAATTATGTATTTATGTTTTTAATACTAATTTTATTTCTAATATTGTTTAATTCTTTTTCATACTTTGAAGGGATAATGGTGTGTGGGGGAGCAATCATATATTTCCAAGAGCTTACTGATTTCAACTGGTTTGAAAAATATAAGGAAATATAATTAATTGTTCCGGTTCAATTAGTTTATTTGTTTGCTCTGAACCTGCTGAGTTTTTCAAATTTCTGATAAACTGTTAGAGTGTAGTTTGTGCAGGTCTGAATTAATGCAACTCAACACACACCTGTTTGCTTTCATCAAATTGTGGGAGATTGTTAGCACCAAAAGTTGTTATATGATTTGATGAAACCAACAAATGGATTGAGTCTACAATGGATCATTGTTAGCAATGTGGATTGCAATAAGACTCAAAAAGCTTGGTGGAGTTTTGGTCCTAGACTTAGGCTGTGTGTGTGAGTTTAGTTTTTGGTTCAAAATCATAAGTTGCATGATAAGTAATTCAAAGTAAGCTCCAAAATTAATTTTGCTTAATCAAATTAATAAAAGGTTTAAATAAGGCCAAATCATATTTTGAAAAACTATTTCAAAAATGAATTGACAGGACTTATAACCAGTTTTCTTATATAAAGATCAAGCACGTTATTTGGTAACTAAGACATTTGAGCGAGTACTTGTGAATTTTTCTGAGAGAGGAAATACGGAAAAACACCTTGAGACCTTTTGACAATCATTTTCTCATCAAGAACACTAATCTTGGAGCATTGCCTTGAGTTTGATTTCGTGAAACTGTGATTTTGATCTAGAGCTAAGTGTTCTACTATGTTCTTAATACAATTTTTAATTTGTTGAGTATATTCACTACTGTAATTGTTTCATTGATTGATCTTTCTTGTACTGTGAGTGTGGTGTTACGAATTACATAGGGATTGTAATTGTAACTAGTTTAGTGCAGTAGGTTCTGCATTGGTTAGATAGTTGTTGTAGGGTTCAGTAGATTGTTTGCTGCTGGAAGCAGTGGTTGCTTGCGGGTTGCAAGTGTTGTGAACTATGTAAAACTGATCTTGGTGATCTTTTTTAGTGGAATTATTTGCTGGTTGGCAAAGGACTCGACATAGCCCTTGAGGAAGGGTGAACCAGTATAAATCTTTGTGTTCTTGATCTTTCTTTAACTCGGCCTAAACTTATTTTACAAAAGGATGTTCAACAGTTTCTTTAAACATAACGAAAACCAGTCTTCACCCTTTATCACTTGTTTTTATTGTATGAAGAAAGGCCACTCCATTAGAAATTGTAAAATTAGGAAGTTTGATGTGCCTAAATGGTTGGTTAAGTAGGTGCCTAAAAGCATCATTAACACCACTGGACCTAAGTTTAATAGCATACAAACTCTTGAAACCTAAATTGTTTTGCAACTCAATGTAGCAGCCAAGAAGCAAATGTGGTATCATGACAGTGGCTGCTCCAAACACATGACAGGGGATGCATCTCAATTGGTTAATAGCAAATGGAAACATGATGGTTATGTGACCTATGGAGACAATATCTGAGGGAAGATACTTGGTATTGGTGACATTTGGTGGAGAAGATTCAGTGACTATAAAAGATGTGCTACTAGTCGATGGTTTGAAGCATAGCCTGTTAAGCATAAGTTGACTCTATGAAAAAGGCTACAAAAATAACATTTGAACCAAAATTGTATCTTATAGCAGACTCAACTACAAGGGAGACTGTGCTAGTAGGTAAAAGGGTAAACAATGTGTATATGCTAAATGTGTCTTGCATTGATTCTAGTATGAACTATTTGTCAACAAAGAATGAAGAGACATGGTTGTGGCATAGATGCTTAGCTCATATACACATGCATCATTTGAATAGAATTGCTTCTAAAGAGTTGGTAATTGGGCTGCCTAAGCTCAAGTTTGAAAGAGATAGAATGTGTTAAGCATGTCCAAAGGGGAAACAAACTAAAAACACTTGCAAACAAAAAAAAAAATATTGTTTCTTGAATTGCTTCACATGGATATGTTTGCTCCCTCTATAACTATGACCATAGGTGGTAATTACTCTGGTCTTATAGTTGTTGATGACTATGCTCGATTTTCCTAGACTATTTTCATTGCAACCAAATATGATGCAAATCATGCTTTTAAGAGACTTGCTAAAGTTATTCATAATGAAAAAAATAATTGCATTTCTGCCATTAAATCTGATCATTGGAGAGAGTTCCAAAATCAAAGATGTCATAAGTTTTGTGAAAAGTTTGGAATTAAACATTGCTTTTCAATGCCTACAACTTCACAACAGAATGGAGATGTTGAAAGGAAAAGCAGGTCTTCGGAAGAGCTAGAAAGGACACTTTTGAATGAAACTAGTTTGCCAAAATACTTCTAGGTTGATGCAGTAAGTACAACTTGCTATGTTCTTAATAGAGTGTTAATTAGACGTATTTTGAAGAAAGCCCCCTATGAGCTGCTTAAAGGTAGAAAGTCCAACATTTCTTATTTAAAGCTTTTTGGATGTAAATATTTTACTCGGATAATGGCAAAGATATCTTGGGCAAGTTTGACTCAAAAGATGATGAGTGAATCTTCCTTGGCTATTCATTACATAGTCATGCATATATAACATATAATAAGGGAACCATGCTAGTTGAGGAATCTGTGCACATAGTATTTGATGAAACTAACTAGATAGTGTAGGAAAATGTTAAGACAGGTGCAGAAGATGATGACCTAATTGGACAAAGGCTCAGTGCAGAACTGCAGAATGAACTAGAGAAAATTGCTCAACTGCAGGAAAATCAATCAATTGATTCTATTATTCAATCGATTGAATCTGGAGCTGGTACGGACAAAGTCAATTTGGCTTTGCCTAAGAAGTGGAAAGTTCCTAGAAATCTGTCATTGGATAATGTGATAGGTAAAGTGCAGAGAGAAGTCTCAACTAAAAGATAATTGAACATCTATCATGAACACATGGCCTTTGTATCTAAATGAATACATCAATGAAGAGCTATATGTCAGTCAACCTCTAGGATTTGAATATCACAAGTCTGCTAAACGTGTTTACAGACTCAAGAGGGCATTGTATGGGTTGAAACAAGCACCTCGGCAGTGGTATGAGAGGTTAAGTAATTACTTGTTTTCTCAAAGCTATGAGAGAGGAAAAATAGATAAGACATTATTCACTAAGAAAGCATGCAATGACATTATACTTGTTCAAGTTTAGTTGGCTATTCTGATTCTGATTTTGCAGTTTGCAAATTGGATAGGAAAAGCACTATTGGAACTTGCTTGGATCAAATCCAATTTCATGGCACAACGAGAAGCAAGCTTGTGTAGCTTTGTCAACTTTAGAGGCATAATATATAGTTGTTGGAAGTTGTTGTGCACAAATTCGTTGTCTTAAGCAATATTTAAAAGATTTTTGCTTAAATCCATCTAGAATTCCTTTGTTTTGTGATAATACAAGCGCAATCAATCTAACAAAGAATCTTGTTCAGCATTCAAGAACCAAACATATTGAAATTCGCCAACATTTTATCAGAGATCATGTTAACAATAGTGACTATGAAATTCAATTTGTTGCTTCTGAAAAACAATTAGCTGATTTATTCACTAAGTCACTTGTGAACACCCAATTTCGTCTGGATAAATAAATCTATTTCAAAAAATATATTTTTAATTAATTTTCAAAGAAAATTAAAAAAAAAAGAATTATTTAATCAAACTTGAATTTTGTTAAAAAGAAAAACGTTTTTTTTTTGTCATTTTATTTTCAATCCTTTAAATAAAAATGTGTTTTTTTATCAATTAAGAAAAATATAAAAAAAATTTGCTAACTTTATTGTTTATTTTTCCCTTATTCCAAAAAAAATACAAAAAACATATATCTTTATTTTATTCCATTGATTTTATTTATCAC
>Ga0099825_1004676_pt1 | contig 17861 bp, 9 predicted proteins | sample SiratroredBW_FD_76838 | JGI IMG/M metagenome (GOLD analysis project Ga0099825, IMG submission 76838) | Root nodule microbial communities of legume samples collected from California, USA - Siratro red BW | ecosystem: Host-associated > Plants > Roots > Nodule | place: USA: California | collected...
AAAAAATATATATAAATTTATATATGTAAAAAACATATTAAAATTAAATAAAAAAAAAAATAAAAATATATATATATATATATATATATATATATATATATATATATATATATATATATATATATTGAATCTCTATAAAAAAATTTAATTTAAAAAATTATATATATAATGAGATCTTAAATGATATGATTGTAAGAGGAGATGTAAGAAGAGATGTGATAATCAGAGCCTCTAAAGTGTCACCGTTAATCTATTATCGGTGATAATATTTATTTGCTTAGTTATTTGAAATCACTCCCTTTAATAACTGTAACCAACTTGTTTTAACGTATACGATTAATGTGACAACACACTCCATCAATCCGCATCAAGGCCGTTTACTTCATCCCTTAATTTTTTTGTTCTGTACTCTCATTAATTTTTCTCTTTACCTCACTGTTTTCAACACAACATTGACTTTGTTTACGCCAAAGTCATTGTGTATAGACCTTCAAATAGACATAATAAATGATCTGAATAGGGAAATGATTAGATAAGTAAATCAACTGCAGAAATTAAGATTAAAAATTTTTAAAAATAACTGTTTGCCGAGAGTGTGTTTTTCTGCCTTTTTAATTTAAGATGCGCATGTATCTAAAGGCTAAAGGGCCATTCTTCCTAACCATTTACTTGTTCTTGTTTTTTCAAGGTGCAATTGATATTCTTGTACAATGAAATGAATTTGTATGAAAAATGTGTGAATTATATTTAATGTGTGAATGAAATTTATACTGTTAATGAAATGAATGAAATTTGTATGAAAAATGTGTGAATTATATTTAATCTATATTCAAAAATTAATTATATCTTATTGACTGAATAACCTCTTTTTCTTCAAATATTACACTCAGTAAAACACATTGTTGTTGGAATTAATTACACTAAAAAAATTCTTTTCCAAATCAAACTTTATCCAAAATCAAAGTAAAATGACAATTAACCCAAACGATGATACTAAATATTAGTAGGAAGAGCCTTTTTCCTCGGTGACAACACATATATAATAAACCTATGATGTCTTTTATTTTCAACCGACGAATCTAAGTCTAATGGACGAGGAATTATTATTTAAATCTTTATTGAAAACACGTTAACATTATTCATACTTTCAACAATATTTTTTTTTTCCGATTTAACCTAGATTTTTTTGAAACGCCAGTTAAAATAAGGCGTAACAGTAGTGCGATGACACCTGGTATTTATAACATGCTTAAAAGAGAAGCTTGCAATGAATAATAAATATAGGAAATGCAGTGAATGCTGTTAGTTAGCAGAAAGAAAGGTATGGTTGAAAAAAACATTGGAAGCAAAATCTTAAAGAGCGTGAAATAGGATATGGCGAAACCTGAAGTCAGCGGATGTTTTATAATAATAGTAAAAGGTTTGAAATGATAGGCACTGAGTTTGGGTCATTCATCGTCACTGCATAGTGGGTTTGGTTTATAGTGATTGTGGAGAAGTTGGTGCCTATGCTCCTGTGGAATCACTTTTTCTGTCACTTTTTTATGTTTTTCTATTTATTTGGATTTCAAACTGCACCAAATCTGTTTATTTAATAACTTCAACGAAAATTTATGGCTAAAATTGTGATTTGAAAACATGCAAAAGCAAAAAGTTTACATGGTTATTACAAGTTTGCAACTTGAAGACTTTTTTTGAGGACTTTGTTTTCACCTTATATGTGAGACAAAAATGTAGCCCCAACATTGGGGCCTTACAATTAATGAGGAACAGTGGGAGGGTAAATAATTTAAACGGAATTTGTGTAACTGCGAAATATTCAAATCATGGATGGAAATATTTTAAATTTGTTAGAACAGAAAGAAGATCTAAAGATCCAGGTGTGGAGAAGAAAACAAGTATGAAGCCACAAGTCAAAGAAATAGAAAATTAGAGTATCATTGCATTTTCTTTTCAAAGTTTTTCGGATTGATTGGTCCTTGTCTGTAATTAGGAAACTATTTTCCTATAATGTCAAACATTGAAAAATACCACACCTACACATTTTTTTTTCATGTTTTTTTTTTTAAAGATGATAGTTGTGTGGTCAATAAATAAATAAGTGTATTTAGCATATTAGATATTTATAAATGATTTATTTTGCTTAATGTTCTACAAGTAATAGAAAGTGTTTGATGAAAGAATATAACAAAACAAAAGCGGTGTTAAAAAATTGTTGGGTATGTCCCACTGGATTCCACCCATCCAATTTCATTGATGAGAGTGATGATGGGGCATAGCTAATTTATTGACTTCAACGGCACCAAAAATTAGCAATCATTCGCAGGAAAATATGTATATTATGTAAGGTATTCCATAAAAAATATTTATATATAAAACTTGTGATGTGGTTTTATTTAAAAATTTGTATTTAATTTACCTCCCAAACCATTCCAAACCCCATGAAAGAGACCCTCCGTGTTTGATTCCTATTTCTTCATAGTCAAACCAGATATCTACTCCTCCTACTACTACCAAGGATTAAAGTTACATTTTTCTTTTGATATATAGTTTTTTTTAACAAATTATGTTATATGTTATAACTTTTTAATCACAAACAATTTTTTCTTTTTAGTTTTCCGTCAAGTCACAGGGTATTTATGGATGAAAAAGAAAACATTTTTTTTTTTACCAAAATCAACTGTACTTTTTGTTATTAAATTAGAGCTTTTCTCGACAACTAATTTACGCACTATTTGATAAAAATATATATGTTGTATCAAATTCTAGTTTAAAAGCAAAAAGATATATAAAGAAATGGATATATTTTATCTCTTAATTTCTCTTAAAAGTATAAATGACTATGGTAGCATTATTAGTTGTCATCCCCACATATTAAAGAGAGTTGAATTAATTATATAAAATGTGTGAGTTGTCACCTAAAATTTAGCATCAATAACTAAAATATATTATAGACTTGGTTAATTATAGAATGAATGTGTACAGACTTTTATATTATTATCCAACCATAAATTATGAATATAAGAAATTATTATTAGCAATAATTATTTTTAAAATGATATAAAACACTATTTCATCTATTGATAATGATTTTTTTTCATGCTATATATACTTATATACTCTTAAGTTATATCAAAACACTTGTTAGTAAAAACTTTCTTTTCCTCTCTAAGTATATGTTTATTCGTAAATTTAGTTATTTTCAATTAAAGTTTTATTAAATAAATTTATTTGATCAAATATTTAATTTTTTTATATTTTTAATTAAACACTTGCTATTTGATTCTGTACTCAACTTGACTAATGTGCTTATCATCTTGTATTATCATTATTTACCCATTTTCATGTAAAAAAATATAATTAAATTTTAAATTTCTTAAATATGTAAGTATCTTCAAATGGTTTATAATTAAAATTTTTTATTTTGATAATGGTTTAAAATTTTTATATTTTTTTAATTGAATCTTTACCAACAATACAGGTGAGATAATCATTCGATTCTGCAGTCTAAAAAATAACATTACAAACTTAGATAGTAAAAAAAATTAAGTCTTATACTAAAAGATACCATTATTATTTTTAATGTTAAGCTCGAGATTGTAAAATTAAAACAATAACATTACTTTATTTGACAATAAAATAAAATGAGAAAAACTTATTTGAAAACTATAAGATTTTGGATACTTAATAAAATATTATTTTAAATAAAAATTTAATTAAAAATTTTTATATTATGAGAGATTTAAAATTTAATTATATAATTTTTTTTCTTTACGAAGACACGTAAATAATAACTATGCAAAATAACGACTATATTGTTTCAGTGAATACCAAAACCAAATAACAAGAAATCAAATGAAAATATAATTTTTTTTGGACACTAAAAAATACAATATTTTTTTAAATTCAATTAATATTCAATTTCACGGTAAATTTAATATATATATATATATATATATATATATATATATATATATATATATATATTAAAAGTTGTACTTCTTTATTTAATAAAATAAATAGCATTATATAAATCCTATTAACTTGTAAATGACATATTTACATGTATAAATGACATAATATTTTGAAAAGATCATTAAAATAATAAATATTAATTTGTAAAATAGTTTTATATTAAATAAGTCATTTGTTTATGTAACATATTTATTCTGTTATTGTAATTTTTATGATATAAAATTGGATTGTTATAGTCATTGTAATATAAATTTTCACATTAATAAAGGATCCAATATATATATATATATATGCGTATGTATAATAAAACTAACAGTGAGATTTTTATGTATTGTGAAATTTGGCATAAAATAAAAAAAATTATAAATTATATATTTTTCAAAATACCTTTGTGTAAAAACGATATAACATTTCAAAAATATGATAAAAAATAAAATATTTAATTTTATACCAAACATGCAAAATAATTTATATAATACATTAATTTCATTATTTTGTTTTTTTGTGATAAAATATTTAGTATTTCAGTTCTTGTAAGAGTTTTGTCTTTAAATTACATTACATAGGAAACGTTATATTACCATGACACATGAGTCATGACTTGGAATGTCATGTTTATCATAATAACATTAAAACAATTAAAATTAAAATTACAGGGACTAACACTAACATAATAAAATGAATATATCACACCCACCCCACCAGTAACATATCTCAGCCTTTATATGTATGATGAAAAGATTATCCATGAAGTATTCCTCTAAAATAGTTTTAGAATTTGATTTAAGTATAAGCCAGGTAAATTGATATATATATTTTTTTTTAATTTTACAATTATTGCTTTAAAAGTGAGATTAATAATGATTTGTGATCAAAGGATGGTGTAAAATAGTTTTAGGATGTGATTCCATAATAAGATGTTATGAGACATTAATAGTTAATTTATTGTTTAGGTGAGTAAGAGAAAGTAAAAGAGTAAAAAGAGGAATTAAAATTGGATAGAAAAAGAAAAGGCCACACCACACTGCTCTCATCCTTCTGCTCTTGTTGTCTTCTCCCTCACTCAGCTCTCCACGGTTAGTCAAACACACACTCACTCCATTTCACACATCTTCTCAATTCCCCTCAGAACCCCTTCGCCCTTCGTTCATGATTCAATTCGCCCACGCCTTCCTCCATGTTCATCTGTCAGATTCCGCGCCGAAGAAGGAAAAAGACTCTCTCTTTTGAAATGGGTCTGCCTCTCTATTCCCCTCTCATCTCTCTTTCACCGCACCCTCTTTCCAGCTCTTAGATCTGTTTCTCAACCACTGTCCACCAGGTTAGATCGCAACATTTTCCAGCCAAAATTCTGTTTCCTGCTTTACCCCTTTGGCGCTGTTTCAGGGATTTTGTTTTTTCATTCAGACCCACTTTGCAGGACAGTGTTTTGGCCTCTTTTTATGTTACTTTATCCCCAACCAGAAAATGGGTCGCATCGCTTTCAGCCTCGGAATTTGATGACGATGATGATGATGATGGTGCATGTTGGTGACATGTGTAATCATGGGGTGTTTAATAATTAGGGGTATATTAGGTTTTCCTCTGCTTTGTATTTGTATCCGGTAATGGTGCTTAGGTTCAGAAACCTTGTGGCGTTGGCATCTCTGTGTCAGGGGTGTTTGCATTTGTTGGAATAATAATAATGGGCAACGGCACTTCTCGTGTTGTTGGCTGTTTGGTGCCGTTTAATGGCAAAAGTGGGGTTGATTTGGAGTTTCTAGAGCCATTAGATGAAGGGTTAGGCCACTCTTTCTGTTATGTGAGGCCTTCTATTTTTGAATCTCCTGCCATTACCCCATCAAACTCTGAGAGGTTCACTGTTGATTCTAGCACCCTTGATTCTGAGACATTGAGTGGCTCGTTTAGGCATGAGAGCATTGAAGAGAGGCCTGGCAAGAATGTTCCGGAAACCACATTCAAGACAATATCAGGGGCTTCTGTTAGTGCCAATGTTTCCACTGCCAGAACTGGTAACCAGAATGCTCTACTTGCTAGTGATGTTCTAGAGCCTGCTGCATCCTTTGAGGGAACCTCGTCGTTTGCTGCAATCCCTTTGCAGCCTGTTCCCCGCGGTTCTGGACCTTTGAATGGATTCATGTCGGGACCATTGGAGAGATTTGCCTCCGGTCCATTGGATAAGGGTGGTGGTTTCATGTCTGGGCCGATAGAGAAGGGAGTAATGTCAGGACCTCTTGATGCCACTGACAAGTCCAACTTCTCAGCCCCTCTTGCACGTGGTCGCCGAAGGCCACACCTCCAGCGCCTCATGAGAAGTGTGAGTGGTCCTATGAGAAACACTTTTTCTCGGACTTTTTCCAAGCACTCCATGGGTGTCAGTTGGGTGCAGCGGTTATTCCTTCATCCGGTGTCTCAACTAGCTTGGAATTCCAAAGAGGCGAAGTTTCGGTCTGAAGTTTCTAGAAACTGTACTGAAGTTGGATCGTCCGAATTGGAGTATAAACATACACAAAATTTGCAGTGGGCTCATGGTAAGGCCGGTGAAGACAGGGTTCATGTTGTGCTTTCTGAAGAACAAGGGTGGTTGTTTATTGGGATATATGATGGTTTTAGTGGACCAGATGCACCTGATTTTCTGATGAGTCATCTTTATAAGTTTATAGACAAGGAATTAGAGGGGTTGCTATGGGATTATGAAGATAATCCTGTTGATCCACTTAAACCTGAAGTCCTTAATAATGGAAATGATGTAGTTAGTAGGGAGGAAATGTCTGATGCTCATAACATTTCGAATGAAGAAAGTTCTTGCTGTACAGAAACTTCTTGTACAGTAATGGTCAAGGATCAGTCATCTAATAGTGAGATAGTGGAGGTAAAAGCTGAAATTAAGGTAAATGTTGAACAGAAAAATTGTGGAAGTCCCAGTATTGACCATCCTGTTCCTGTATCTGTTCCAATTGGACAATTGAGTGGACAAGGCAGAAGAAGTGTGCGACTTTATGAGCTACTTCAGATGGAATCTTGGAATGAACAAGTGTCAGAAGAACAAGGCAAGGATTCTATAGTTCCTGCACAAGAAAGGCAGTTGAGGTTCTGCTCATCTGATGGTAAAGAGGATAGATCTGGACACCAGGATGAATGTCCTACTACTTCAGGGGAAAATGGAGGCCCTGGGTTTAGTTCGACTAATCTAGAGCCTATAGCCCCCTTTTCTGTTTCAGGACAAAGGCAGAATACAAGAAAGTCATTTATTGGTACAAAAATCAGAAAAATGTACAGGAAACAGAAGTCCTTACGTAAGAAACTTTTTCCTTGGAGTTATGATTGGCATAGGGAGGAAACTTGTTTTGACAAGAAATTAGTGGAATCCTCAGGACCCATTAGAATATGCAAATCTGGAGTAGATCATAATGCAGTTTTAAGAGCAATGGCTCGGGCTCTTGAAAAAACAGAAGAGGCATACTTGAAAATGGTGGAGAATAATATGGACAAAAATCCAGAGCTTGCCTTAATGGGATCGTGTGTTTTAGTGATGCTGATGAAGGATCAAGATGTCTATGTTATGAACCTAGGAGATAGTCGTGCCATTTTGGCTCAAGAACGACCAAATGATCGTCATCCTAATCTGTGTCTCGTCAAAGATGACATGAGGCATAGAAATCGTTCTAGAGAGTCATTAGTAGGCATGGAGCTGGACAGAATTTCGGAGGAGTCCCCAGTGCACAATATAAACAAGCATGTTAACAAGATAAACAGAAATCGAGAGATATCCATGTGCAGATTGAAAATGAGGGCTGTTCAGCTTTCTACAGATCACAGCACAAGTATAGAAGAGGTGTTTTTCCTCCTCCTTTTTATTGATGAACTATAGGTTGATATATTATAGTCAAATGTTCTATTTCTAAATTGTGATCAGCTAGTCTTACATGGTTTATTGAATTGTCATGTATACGTTGTTGATTTATCTTGTCTCTACATGTGTTTTTAACTTTACTTCGTATTTAAGTACGTGTTAATAACGCTCAAATTTGAATTTATGAGTCATTGGGCATTTGCTAGAGGGTGTTTTCTCTTTATTCTCCTGCTTTTAAACAAAATGAGAAGATATAGTTTGTAAATGGAGAAATCCATGTTTAGGTGTAGTTCTCTGGATCAGGTCCGGTCAGATTTCTTGGCAATTTTGCTTGAGGATTTTTTTTTTTCCAATTTTGAACTGAGTTATCTAACAAAAAATTCAAGCAAATATCTCCAGTCTTTCAAATATTACCTATTGAATTCAAAGTACTTTATTTAAGAATCATCTTTTTTTAAATCTCATTTACCCTTATTTCATATTTCATCAGTAAGATCTGGACCTAGCATATTTTTACCTACTTTTATCTGTAGGTCACCTCTGCTATTTTTACATCTAGTATTTACATATACAGCATGCAGTTGTCAAGGTCCAGTGCGATTTTCTTATTATTTATATTAGATGTTTTCTGAAATTCAAGAAAACAAAATTCGAAGTGATTAGAAATTTTGGGGAAACAACAGAAGGATTGGGTAACACCTTATGCAAACATTGAAATATTTATCTTTACTGGAAAGAAAACTTTATTGTATTTGTTAAAATAGTTTTGACCAATATTTTTCAATTGTGGTTGCAGGAAGTTTTTAGAATAAGAGCAGAACACCCTGATGATAATCAGGCCATATTTAACGATCGAGTTAAAGGACAATTAAAAGTGACTAGAGCATTTGGTGCTGGATTCCTGAAGAGGGTCAGTTGATCTTCTGACTTTGGCTATCTGAATTTTAGTTTGCTCCAGTCCTTTTGTCCATAGTTTTATTCATAGTCTTATTGGTGGGCTTCCACTTGTGTTCATACTTCATACCTGTTTTTTTTTTTTTTTTTCCTCATAACATGGACAATTACCATTTCAGATTTTGAACATAAAAGTGTACATATTTTCAAATTCATGCTGTCTCCTTTTATATGTATCTGTGTATTCTTGAAAGAAAATTCATAAAAAATTCTCTTGGAAGAATGACTATCTCCAACCAATGCATTAAGAGGGTTCTTGTTCATTAGAAATCCATCGTACTATCTGATTTTCTCATTTAACTATCAAAATGTTAACCAAAAAAGGAGTTGGTGGATAAGCAGAAGATGGAGTCAATTGTGAATTAGTTATATTTTGACATCTCAAGTGTAATCGTTATACATTCATTTACTTTATGCATGTTGTGCATGGCTGAATTTGAATCTTCTTCTCTTGTGTTTGTGTGATCACGCCAGTATTCAGTAAAGCTATTTTTTTCCTCCCTACTAGTAGTTACAAGACCAACTTTCGGGCCTTCATTATAGCATGATATCAGAGATGCAGTATTTATGACTTTGATATGATGAAGTTCGTGTTCAAATAGTTTATGATAATTCACATTCAGAAAATAATTTACATCTTCATTTTGGCTAGTACATGTTTCTATATTAAAAAACCCGTAGATATATCATTGTTGAAGCACTTACACCAAGCAGCCTGTAGCACCTTACACATCAATGACTACTTGGGTAACGAGTTGAGTGTATATTTCCAGCCACTTCTTTCAATAAAGTCTTTGCTTTTTCAGTCTATTTACTTTGTTTTCAATTTATATTTATATTCCTGCAATTTACACTACAAGTCATTATTTTTTACTTAGTTTCTCTTTTCATATTTCCCTTGTATGTATCATTTTACATTTCCATCAACTTTGTATTTTTTTCAATTTATGTTTACTACAGATTTTACAATTACGTTCCAAGCACATTCATTTGCACTATTTTCATTCTTCTTTCGCAAACTTCCTTTTAGATTCAATTACTTTCAACTTCATCGCACATTAATGCAATTGTTCATTTAAATTGCTTTCCTTTATATTTTGATGCATTTAATAGCTTCTTCATCTTTCCTTTAATTTTGTGCATTTACTTTTTAAGCTATTTTACATTTTTAAATTGTCATGTTTAATATGCACTTTTTATTCTAATGTTGATTGCTCTTCAATATATTTCTGAATATTGCATGTTATTTTCTTTAACTTGGCAATTACTGATTTGTAAATTCAATCAATTGGACGTGTAATTTGATTTACATAAATAAGAAACATACTTGCTTCATTGTTATTTGGTAATGATTATGATGACAGAATTAAGATGCAGAAGAGTAGTGGTTAACTAATTCATGGAAGTAGTATATACCTTAGGCATGTTGCTGTATTTTTCTTGTTTAGGGGATACCCTAATTAATTCATGGAAGTAGTATTTACTTATATAGCCTAGGTAAAATATAGATATCCATAAGAGCATATTTGCATACAGACACAGTACTATGTTTCTTGATGATGACAACAAATAATGAAAAATACTTATTGTTAATTTTTGAAACCATTTCTAACTAAAAGTGTATGATTTAGCCATGTTTTAACGAACCACTACTGAAGATGTTTCGAGTTGATTATGTGGGCAATGGACCTTACCTAAGTTGCGCTTCGTCTGTTGTTCATCACCGGCTTTCTTCAAGCGATCGGTTCCTGGTGCTGTCCTCTGATGGGCTTTACCAATACTTCAGCAATGAGGAGGTAGTTGCCCATGTCACCTGGTTCATGGAAAATGTTCCCGAAGGTGATCCTGCACAATACCTTATAGCAGAGCTTCTCTTCCGTGCCGCAAAAAAGAATGGTCAGTGTCACCTATGCTCTCTTCTACTCTCATCTTATTATTATGTATGCCATTCATTTTTGATGATGAAGATTTTTGCAGGTATGGATTTTCATGAATTGCTGGATATTCCTCATGGAGATCGCCGAAAATACCATGATGATGTTTCTGTTATGGTCGTTTCCTTGGAGGGAAGGATTTGGAGATCATCCGGATAATCATTTTTTTTTTATATTTCATTTTAAAATATGACTCTTTCATTTTTGCATGTTCCTTTCATAATGTAACAATTTTGGGTTAGAAGAAGTAAAATTATTTTAGAAATCAAAATTAGCCTTTCACTTTTTAAACAGAACCCTTTTATCAAACCAGTCCTTTTCGCTTGACCATCTTTTTTAAAAGTGACATTTTTTTTTTTTTTTAAAATGTTCACATTTGAAGTACAATAGTTCACTGTTTGGAATAGTTGAAAGATGGAAAATGTTAGTTAGGTTTAGGGTAAAATGATTCATAGAAATTGAGATTTGGTGAAAGAAAAAGTATATTTTTGTGGGTTTATTTGAAATGAATTGGTGAAGTGAAAGATTAAGATGTGGATAAATTTGAAGTTGACCGAGGTTGTGGTGGATGACCATATACATACTTAAATTGGGAATTAGACACTTAACGTTGACTGACAGCAACTACTGAAGCACCCGCTGTCTCTCCTGGGACCCAATCCATTCTACAATTTATGACCATCGTTGCTGCTCATTCTACAAATTTACTCCAACCCATAATTCTTTTCAAAACTATATAAAATTTGGTCAGCTTTTTCTTTTTAAGTCATAAATGTTTGGACTTGGATTGATGAAGGGTAACAATCCAAAAGAACGAAGAGTTTAGGATATAATAAGCAGAAAAAACATAGTAAGAAAGATGATAAATGTTTTTTTTTAGCAGCAAGATGATAAATGAAATAAAATATTGGAAGATAATAAAAATATTATGAGATAAAATTGAGATGAAAATTAATGTAAATATAAATATAATTTCTCTTCTAATCAATGATTCACTTTTTTCACAACTGAAGTTGTGGTATTCCATAATGACTTTTTTTTTTGAAGATGAAATCATCTTTCGTGGTAACTACTTCTAAAGAAAGAAATCGTATTCCTCGTAGAAAACTTATCTATTTTTGTACTATAATTTATGTGCAAAATTGTATAAAAGAATCAAAAAGTCTTTTTCCTTAACAACACATTGGTTAAATATCCACTAGTTTTTAAGGTTTTCAAAGTGATATATAAGAGGAGTGGGCCTATGTACATAATTTTGAACAGATGTTAAAGTTTAAATCTAAGGGTTTATAATACTATTCGAAAGTTTTAACGAACAGGGTTCATATGGTCATTCGGGAAAAAAAAAAAAAATCAGTTTTGAAAACGTATTCCTTCTTCTTATGTTTCTATAGGTTGATACGCTTACTGCTTCTACTGTCTTAGCACTGCTGTTCGTGTTATTAAAAATCTACAACTGCAGTTTTTACACACTTGCAAGCATCAATATACTATTTTTTTTTTCAAACACTGATAAATATTTTTTAAATATTCTTCAAAACCACAAATAATTGTTATATCCTTAGCTTCAATCGAGCTTCAGTCAAGTGAAGGAGCTGCAAATCCCACCCCCTTTCCTCGAAATCCATTTCGCCGAGAAGAAAGTGCAAGTTAGTGTGATTCGAACGGCCCACTAAGTCAATTCTCCAGTCAAAGCCTGCGTCAGTAAGACGCCGTGGTTGAGCACTCATTCCTTTTCTTTATCATTTGCGTTTCCAATTTATCAATTTTTCATTTCTTAACTATTTTTAATTGTAAATGTTTTGTTTTTAGTTGGGTTTAAATTAAATCTTTGATTGGGGGTTAGGGTAGTTGGTAAAAAATTGTTTATTTTGTAATGGGGACTCAGCGTTTGGATTGTTTTAACCACACCCAACTCAATTTTGTTGCTTCTGATGTCCACCCCACCCAAATTTCGCGTGTTAAATTTAAACTGTATTAGGATGTATTTTGTGAAAATTCAATTATTTAATTTTGTGTATTGGTTCGTTGCAGAAGCAAAGGAGACACTCTCTTTTTGTTCCTTCCTTTTCTCTCTCTAGTGTCTCACATCACAAATGAAAATGTATGTTTCCACTATTTTTGTTTGTTTTCAAATTAATAAACTAATTTCGGTTGACCCTTTCTCTTATCTATTGGCATATGGTTGATGTTTACTAATTGTGTCGTAGCTTAGAGGCCAATGCTGGTGCACTCACAAATTTTGAGGTCCTTGATTTCTTACGAGCTAAGGGAGCTTCAAAGGATCCAACAAGGGTAATTGCAAAAGTAGCGCAGTCTGAATACAAGGTAAGATTTGTTTTTCTAATAGATGGCAATAGTTTTTAAGTTTTATTGATTGATGAATTTGCTGCATATCTAGCAGGTTTATGATTATTTGGTTGGCACTGCTGCCTCTGATCAAACAAGAGAGAGCATCAATGAATTTTTGACAAGTATTAAACGGCATGACCTAGCAAAAGCTGAGGTTCTGAACATATTAAACACTAGGCCAGCTGCTGAAGTTGAAATATTCCCTGTAAGTATCAAAATTTTTTAACTTTACAATTTAGTTTACACCTAACCATTTAGTTAGAAGTTTTTAGCTCTGCAATGTGTTTTCTGTTATTTGTCTTTAGCTTTAAAGTATGAAATATAGTGTAAGGGAGGATATTATAAGCAAGAAGGAGGCAGGAAAAAAAAAAACAGAAGATGCACAACTTTGGTGAATAACTTTCTGTGTGTAATTTACTTAAAGGATGCTAATCAGCACAGCAATTACAGAGAATCAGCAAAAGATATACTATGGAGAGAAGAAGCAGAGTAAACACACACACCGCCCTTCATTACTCCTCATGACGTATATATTGTTGGGCCTCCATACATAATCTTGCAAACGTACATTCCTCACTCTCTCTTATAACGGCTTTGCATTCCCTGTCCTTTGACCCTCCTGCCAGCTGTTCCACCTTGCTAACAGAATTCTCATACTGGGGACAATTTTCCACTTCAGTCCTTGCCTGCCCTTTTGACATAACATCACCGACCCCATTAAAACCCACCTTGTCCCCAAGGTTGGAATCAGGATATACCTCTTTGAAAGCTAACCAGTCTTCCCCAGTAACTGTCTCTCCTCAAGACCATTCCACCGAACTAGCACTTGTTGAATTTCATTACCACCTTTGATAATAATCTTGTTTTGCAGAATGGCCAAGGTTGTAGAATTTGACCAATTTCATTAGTTGTCATGCTTAAAGGAATATACGGTTTAATATGGTCACCATAACAAGGTTTCAGCCGAGAACAGTGAAAAACTCGATTAATGTTGGCGTGATTTGGCAGCAACACTTTATAAGCAACAGAGCCTACTTTCTTCACAATAGGAAATGGTCGAAAATATCTCATTCCCAACTTCTGGTTTCTTCTCAAAGTCACAGAATTTTGTCGATATGGTTGGTTGGAGTTTAACCAAAGTTCCCCTCTTTGAATTTGACATCCCTTCTTTTCCTATCTGCATATTTCTTCATATTGTGTTGCGCCTTTAGTAAATGTTGTTTTAACTGAGACACAATCAGATCTTTTTTGTTGGAGCATTTCTCAAAGGTCTAAGGGATCAGTGGAATCAAAGACGTATTTGTCCAAGTGAGGGAGTGCTTGCCCATACACAACCTGAAAAGGGGTCATACCTCTAGTGAGATGGTATGGTGTATTATACCAGAATTTAGCCCAAGACAGAAACTTAGACCAAGCTTTTGGATTGTTATATGTGAAACAGCGGAGTTACATCTCTAAGCAGCAGTTGACAGGCTAAGACTGTCCAGTGTGTTTGCGGGTGGTAAGCCGTGCTCATGGCTAGAGTAGTGCCACCCAATTTAAACAAGTGTTTTCAGAATTGAGACGTGAACACTTTGTCTCTGTTGGAAACGATAGTCTTAGGAATGCCATGTAGTTTTGCCATGTTTTTCATGAAAACTTCAGGAACTTGCATGCTTGTATAATCTGCCTTGGGTAAAGCAAAATGAGCATATTTGGAAAGTCTGTCCACAACTACATATATTACTGTGAAGCCATTGGATGGTGGTAAACCAGTGATGAAGTCCACTGCTATGTCATCCCATTCTTGTTTTGGAATGGGTAGAGGTTGTAATAAACTTGTTGGTACAACATTAAAAGCTTTTGCTTGTTGGCATATAAGACATTTCGTCACAAATTCTGCTATGTCTTTTTTCATTCCCTTCCCATGGAATTGAGAAGCAATTTGAGCTATTGTTCGCGTGATACCTGCATGTCCCCCAATCAGTGAGGAATGGAATTCCGAAGGATCTGTTGAATAATGGTGTGTTTAGGTGTCACAACTAACTGACCATCCCAATACAACAATTCATCATGCAATGAGTACAGAGGATGAGGAGGCTTGCCTTATTTGCAAGCTTCTTGGGTGGCACTCAGAGTTACGTTAGCCTTTATAGCTGCTGTAGAGTTGAAAAAAATATATGCAACCACATCTGTTGTTCTGGAGTTTGTATGCTTGTTCAGCAATGCTTCTTAAGCTTCTTTGGTTTGTTTGGATAATCAATTTATGTCCAAGCAAATAGTGTCGAAACTTCGCCATGGCTTCTACGCTAGCATATAACTCTCTTGAATAAGCTGATTTCTTTTGCAGTTTAGTGCTTAGCCTTTTAGAAATATTTGAACTGCCATACCATTAATAGTGACAACACCTGAACCCCCTTTTAGTGCATGAAAAAACTGGTGATGATCTAGAGGTACATTCTGAATACAAGTGCCAGTCTCTATCAGGGGATCTGGTTCCTCAACATGTGCCTCTTCTTCCTTCGTATGTAGTAAGAGATATTTCTTGTTAGGAAAACGAAGTAATGCGGTGAACTTGTCATCATAAGTAAAACATAGGCCTTTTTCACGCCTTAGTTGCATCTTAGCAGTGGACATATTTCTGACATTATAGTTTTTTGTTCTGGATTGGCTGGATGTTATATTGGTAGTAGTAGGTAACAGTGGGGGAAACCCAGTGGTTTTATGAGTTTGGTTTAGTGTGGTTGTGGCAGGTTTGGAAGATATCTGTGATGGGTAGGTTTTCTGTTTAGGGACATGCTTTTCTTCATACAATTTGGCTAGTGAAACTGCACGAATCATAGATGTAGGATCCTGAGCGATGACATCTCTGCATATTTCAGACTTAAGGCCAGTGATAAAACAGTCTGGTAAGGGCATCTGGGGTGACCCCATACTCATGATTTTCTAAGAAAGCGATTTCAGTATTCAACATGTCATAATTCCATCATGTTGATTATTCGCTTGACATCTTTGATAAATTGATGTCGGATGTCAATTCTCTTAAGCGAGTATTCTCCGCCATGGTATGAAAGTACCAATGTAAGGGAGGATATTATAAGCAAGATCCAGACAGGAGAAAAAAAAAACAGAAGACACAATTTTGTGAATAACTTCTCTGTTATTTACGTAAACGATGCTAATTGTGTGTTATTTACGTAAAGGATGCTAATCAGAATAGCAATTACAGAGAATCAGCAAAAGATATGCTATATAGAGAAGAAGCAGAGTAAACACACACACAACGCCCTTCATTACTCCTCATGACTTATATAGTGTTGGGGTGCTAACGTACATTCTTCAGTCTCTCTTCTAACTGTTTTGCATTCCGTGTCCTTTGACCCTCCTGCCAGCTGTCCCACCTTGCTAACAGACTCATACTGATGACAATTTTCCACTTCAATCCTTGCCTTCCTTTTTGATATAACATATTGACTTTTAACTTTTATTCTGTGATGTAACTTGTCAATACTAGCATATAAGCAGCAAAAAAATTTCTGACAATTAGCAGTTATTATAGCATAATTTCTATTTTTCTTCTCATAACTAATTTACTCTGATAATATCGAAATATAATTTACAAGAAACTGTTGTTGGTAAGATCAGCCAGTTTGGAAACATAGTCCCTGCATTATTAGTAACTTAAAATGATAAAAAAGAAAGAGTAGTTGGTCGTTCCTCAATTCACATCTTAGTAATAACCAATAGAATTTTGAATAATTTTTTAACCATTTATATATATATATATATATATATATATTTATGCATTCTCGAATTGCTTTTAATGATATGTTAGTTGGAAGCATACAGACAATTAGACTTAACTTTAAGTTTCTTTGGTCCCAACTTATATAGAGACCTCTTAGTGAATTTTAGAGGGTGAACTGTAGCGAAATTTAGGTGCTACTATAAGGAAGTCGCCTTTGGTTTGAAACACATGCAAGTGGTCATGGGCTAATCCTGATGGACCAAATCTACAACAGGATTCGATCTTCTAAGTTTTTAAATCTCTCTATTTTGCTACCTTCATGAACTTTTACTTACCACAAGCTTTGCTCATTTAAAGGGATGATGGAGTATATTATTAGACATTTTAACTTATTATACACGATAATTTCTAATTAGATGACAGTATAAAATATTTCTACACGACAGATTATATTCAGTGTAGACTAGCTACAATTATCTATACGTTAGGGTTTAAAACTTCAAACTTAAAGATATTAAGAAGGATTGATGAAGTTTTTGGTCCCTCTAAAATTTTAGATTTTTGTTCAGTGCCTATAAATTTTTTTGTTTAAAAGTTACTCCTTCATTAGGAAAAAATTAGTCCCGGAGAGGGTTTAGTTTTGATGGCTAAAAATAAATGAAATACTAAAAATTGTCAATTTATTTTGTACAGACTAAAATCAAAATAAATCTTTTTGAAGGCCTATATATTTTTTAGCCTGCAGCTGATTATCATATTTTTTTCAAATTTGCTTTTGAATATGTAAACTCCTGATTAATTGTGTTAGTCTAAGGAGTAAGGAGTTGGGAATCGCTCTTTCTTCCCTCCTCCATGAACTCAAAATAGGCACTTTGCGGAAGCGTAAATATAAAAACAACGCCAGAAAATTTTAGCGTGGAAAACCTTCTTAATAAGGTAAAAGGCGTGGAAAACCTTCTTAATAAGGTAAAAACCACAGGACCAGTAGGCCACTTAAATCTCCACTATAAAAATAATGGGAATACAAAATATACAATAAATATTGTATCTTCAATTTGTGGACAAC
>Ga0099825_1004678_pt1 | contig 17860 bp, 5 predicted proteins | sample SiratroredBW_FD_76838 | JGI IMG/M metagenome (GOLD analysis project Ga0099825, IMG submission 76838) | Root nodule microbial communities of legume samples collected from California, USA - Siratro red BW | ecosystem: Host-associated > Plants > Roots > Nodule | place: USA: California | collected...
AATATTGAAAATGATTAATGTTAGACTACAATTTAAGAGAAAAAGTAAAAATAAATAAATTTTAAAGATATAATATTTTTTTGTAAAATAAAATTAAAATAACCAAGTTCTTTTATTTATAACCTTTTTAACTTAATTAATAAAATTTCATATTTTAATCTTATTAAGGTCACTTATATTTTTATAATACACAAATATACACGAACATAAATGTACTTTTTTTACAACATACAAAAATACGAAAAACAAATAGATAGAATTTGTATTAATGATTCGGAATAAAGATAATGTAATATTCTTGGACTCGAAACTGTAATATAAAAATAAAATAAATTTATATTGGTCAGACAATTAGATTGGCAACTATAAAACTTAAACACGTAAGCCTGTAAGTTAAAACATGTAAAATCGATGCCTTAATCCACAAATAGTTTTTAGCAAAAGAATGTAAATGAAAACTTAATTACTTAGTTTTCCAAGACCACTAAAATTACATACCCTAATATTAGTATAGTAATCATAAATATAATTATACATCTTTCAATTCAAAGTACAACTTTTATAATTCAAGTTGAATTATATATATATATATATTTTTATCATTAAAAGGCACCCACTTGCATCAAGTTGGTATATACTTTCATCTTAACAAGACAAAATAAAAAATAATATCTATTCAAGCCAATGAGTAATAAATAATTAAAAATACATACTTAATTTTTAAATAATTTACATAAAAACAATTCAAAGACTAAAAGAATACCATAGATGCACTATGGATATTACCGACAGTCAGTATTAATTAGGAATTGTAAAAATATGTCAATAATCACAATTGTCCGCAAAATTACTCGTGGACAATTTGTGTATAAAATAAGCATACATATTAATTTTAATGAAAAGAAACATTTCTAAGTAATTACCGATAAAATGATCTAATATAATTGTTTATTCATAATTACTTACAACTAACAATCAAAATTTCAACAAATTTTCTGTTGAGTGTTTGTAAATGCATACACAACTAATATGAAAATTGTCCAAATCAAGAATAACATACTAAAAAGTCTGTCATAAAATAGCAATATAATATTGTTCACAATAATTAAAATCATATCAAAATGTTATGAAACGTTAGATTTCTAATATACTGTAAATAAATAAAAAAATATAACTTATTACATGATAGATTATTATGTATTCTGAAAGATAAATTGATTATTTATTAAAACTTATTGTAATTAGAAAAACATTTTAAATTGTCTAAATAATTTAATTATCATTTTATTTATTGAAAATTTTAAAACTGAAAAACAAGTAAAAAATACTGTAAAAAAGAACACTCAAACATATATATATATATATATATATATATATATATTGTTTTCAATTTACTATAATTAGTACTAAAATATAAATGGAGGAGTTTGTGAAGGAATAATAGATCACCTTGTTTAAATTTTGATTTTAAAATTTATTATGTAATAAAGTAATTAGATTAACGGTTTTCACATGTAAGATTATTCTAAAAATAAAAAACAGAAAAAATAAAAAACTACATTTTTAGAGAAGCAACAATTCAGGTTACTTCTTAATAAACAATTTTTGTTTTTTTTTTTCTAATTTTCTTTTTACACAATCACTTTTTTTAAATACAAAAAAAAATCCAAAAAAATATTGCCAATATGTTGTCCAACTCCCACCTCTTAAAAGTATTGGTAAAAAAAGACATTTTTAAATTATGAAAAATTAGCAGATAGCTTTAAAAATCAATTGCTGACGTGTACGAAGCAACAATTGCAGTTGGATCCGACGTGGCCGTCTCATCTGTCCCTCTCGAAGCGATCGTCATCGATCAGACAAATCCAAGCAACCGAATGGCCAAAGCACTCATTTTACTATTTTCATCGCATTAGTATATAATAACGTAACTATACTATACACGCACCTCTCACCAACTCTACTTCCACTCTTGTCAATCGTCACATCATTATGGCTTTCGCAAATCTTTTCCTCGCTCCTTCATTCGCCCTACACGGTGGTAGGGTTTCTGATCCGCGCTCCATTCCGCTCCTCTCTCCTCCCTCCGACGTCGTTTTCCTCTCCTCAACCTCCTTCTCCAGGAACAAGTGAGGATTGCTCTTCGCCGCACTTTACTTTTCCTGTTTTTTTTTTTTTCTTTGGTAGTTTTTGAAATCGGAGTGTTTATTGAAGTCGATTATTGCGGTATTTTACTGCTCTGCGATTCGAGTTTCGTGTGGATAGATAAAGACGGAAGTGATTGAATGAGAATGAGAATGAGAATGTGACGTTCCCTAGGGATGGAGTGAAATCAGAAGTGTGATACTGATTATCTTGCAAGAATTGAGTAGGAACTAGAGATCGAATATTGAGAGTTGACTTTTGCTTTTCAAATTTTGGCTGTATTTGTATTCGTAAAATTTAGTTAATGCTCAGAGGAATGGATTCTAGTGGAACCAGTATTTAGTTGTGAGCTTCTATTGTTTTTTGGTTCAGTGACGCCAGTGCTTGTGTCTAGATATTTTGGTTGAACCTACTCTTGTTGTGTGTGGATTCAGTGGGAGTGATTCGAGTGAGCAAATGTACGGTTTATCTGAAGTGTTTCACTGAGAGTCTAAGTTGGATGACTTTGTCATTCATGCTCCAAGTTCTTTATCTTTTTTCCCTTTGACCATTGATCTATTATTTTTTTGTCCTGATGTTTTGGAAGAATTTGCACGCCAACTTCTTTCACCGAATTTGTCCATGCCCCTTTTCCAAATCAAATTCCGCTCTCAATTCTTGGTAAATGCTAAATAGTAAAAGTTTGGTAGTGCCAAAGCAGTAAACTCAATGCATTGTTGTGATTGATGCTATCCCTTATTCATTTCATTTGTATATACTGAAAAATTGATGGTATTATTTGAGTAAGTCAAAACTATAAATTCTTTTCTTAGATGGAGAGGGAGACAGTGGCCTTAATACCTCAAGCCATTAGTTGGGCATGTATGAAACATATATAATTGTGACAATGCCTATCTTAATTCAATGGTATGATACTTGTAAACCTTAAATCCATGTATCAATCAATCCATACAGTGATCTTTCTCATATTTAAGGGCTTCTCTTTTAGTACCATGTTTAGTTAGGAATGACCCATTTCACTCCTGCTTTGGAAACCCTTATTGTTGAAGCTTCCATTTGGCATCCATTCCCCATTATGGGTAAACTTTGCTTATTCAGTTTTTGTTATTGTTTTTTGCTTATTATGCATCCCTTGGTACCTTGGAACCCTGGTCCTTTAATCTGTAGCTTCTTGATCCCATACATGGTTTTAAGACCACGATATGTTTGATGGTGCTATTTTGTTAAGTTAATGAAGGTTGGTTCGGCCACTTTTATCGACAGGGTTTGCGTTCTAGTCTATGAACCCTAATGGAACTTTAATATTCTTAGTAGTGACCAGGATGTATCTATATCACTTGTCTCTTACTACTGGTTGGCATGTTTTGCAGGAACTTTATATTTGCTTCTGCATATCATGTGAACGCAGTTGGTTCGGCTTCACTGGTCAGTGTTGTGTTTCTTGCCCTCATGTCATTCACATTTTACCATTTTTTTTTGCATCTGAAAAATATGATTAGTAAACATTAAGTTATTATATGTGATTTAGAATCTTTGTTATCATCCATAAACTGTATAATTTTGATGGACAAGGAGCTGAATTGCAACAAATAAAATAAAAGTGAGGGACTAAATTAGAAGAGAAAAAATAGTTTCGGACTAAATAGGGCTTTTGTGTCATAACATTTTAGTACATAGTGTCTTCTATTTCCTTCCTGATCTTAGAAAGATATTTTTCTTGCTATCATTTTGCCTCTTTTTCCATTATATAGGAAATATTTTTCTTTACTAGCAGCCAAATGGAGCTGTAAAATATGTGCTGAGGAACCATGGCTAAAGTCCTATAATTTCCTTTCCTTCCCCCTTGCACCTTCTGATATTTTCCTTTGTTGCAAAAACTTCTTAAATTTCTGAAATTTGAGTGTGATACTCTTAAACAAAAAAATAAAATAAAAAATCATAGTTTTTCTTAGATGGTTTTCAGCAGTGAACTATATCTGATGAGGATCTTTACTTGAATCCATGAGGATCTGCATCATAACCTATCTTAATGTCCAAGATGTATAAATATAAAATTTAGCTTGGTTTGAAGGGCTGCTGCACAAGAATCTATCTTTCTTGTGGTCTTCCCATTATCAATCCTTCAATCAGTTGACCTGTGTTGGATGTAATCTTGTGATGATCATGTTTATGTCAAACTTTTTGTTATTGAGAATGTTATATTCAGGCCTCAAGCAGTTTTTTTTTTTTTGTGCGAAATTTCTCGCAAATGTGGATTAATATCAACTGGACTAGATGTCTGTTGCACTACAGTTCAGCTTATACTTTACATTCAAAACTCCTGTGTATTTTACAAGTCAATCTTGTATTATTTTGTGCTGGTATAATATAGTCACTGCTATCATTGATAGATATATTCGCCAAGAGTCTATGCTTTTGTTAACAATTCATTACATATACCTCGAGCCCTCTGGTGTTGTATGCTATGCTTATTTGTACATATATTTGTGATTTTTTTATTGGTTAATTCATACTGTGCAGAAATCCAGTGACAATCCCAACAGTGTTCCTATGCCAATAGTTCTAATAGATCAAGACTCAGATTCTGAAGCAACAATTGTGCAGCTTAGCTTTGGGGATCGCCTTGGAGCTCTTCTTGACACGGTGATTTGGCTACAGGAAACTATATTATGCAATTTAATTTTTTTCAAACAAGTTGAATCTCTACGATTGGCTATGCTTAAACTGTGATTTTGTTGTTTAAGTGATGCTGTCACTATTTGATTGTTATACAAGTTTTGTTATGCATAGGCAGGTTAAAAGTTTTGCTTCGTTTATTTATTTTTCTTTGTTACATATGTTCATGTAATTGTTACCTTAGTAAACAAGCCTCATTGGTTCATTTCAAGTTGGTTTTATAAAATTCGCTCGAAAACTACAGAGCATTATAGTTTAGTTTATGAAGAAGGAAAAGGATCTGGAATCATCACGAGTGTTGGAAGGCTTACAATCAATAATTTGTTTGAGTTTATGTTGGAAAAGAGAATATTTTAGGGTTCCAGATCACTGTTTTTTTCTGTCACAAAAGGGCATCGTTTATATAGATTTTATTAGAAGTTTTAGCTCATTTTTTCTCTCAACATCATTTTATATTTATTGTCATTAATTGATCTTTATATGTTCATATCAAGGCAGATGAAAGCATTAAAAGATCTGGGACTGGATGTTTCAAAGGGAACCGTCTCCACTGAGGGATCAGTGAAGCAAACAAAATTTTTCATTACACAATCGTAGGTTTTCCTTCCTTGTCTTTTTCTTCCAGTTTCTTTACAGTGTTTTCTTTTTATCGAGTAACAATTTCAGTGGTAAATGGACAACATGAGTGAATTTGTTCTTGAACTGATAATTATTCCTTTTCTTTGATAAATTAAGACATCATAAAGTCTTTTTCATCTTTAACAGAAATTTGTCTTATCTGAGTCATTGTCATATTCTCTCTAAGGAGACGAGTCTGGACTTAGGAGAATCATACTTTAACTCAATGGACCGCCCCATGTTCTTGGATGTTAGATAGTTTGGAAGGTGATTTATTTTCTTTAGGTGGTGTTGGAAAGCTGCCTTAGTTGTGGGGTCACCTTTAGCCTGCCTTAGTTGTGGCCTCTTTGAGAACTTCCTTAATTGCAGTCTTAGTTGTGGCTCAGAATTGAGAAGCTTATATGAGTTGTTACTTAGGAAATTTGTTGTAGAACTTGACAGGAAATGAAGTTTATCTCTTCGAAATTTGGTTTCCGAAAACCATTCTTTGTATTGTATGGTACAATGTAGACATTCAGTTAGTTGTTTTCAACTGTTTTTTTCTGTTTGGGCCATATATGGGCCTTATGTTTTTTCAAACGTATATGAATTTTAAAGTCTATATATATTGGTTCATATTCTTTGTACAAAAACAGTTAACAACAGCAATAATATTCATTCAGTCTCTTTCTTTTATGTTTTCTCTCTTTCTGTTACATACCAAATTCTAATACTTTGGCATCGAAAATGGGTTTTTGGTTTTTCCCTCCATGGACCCGTTCTTATGGCATCAAGTTATCCAAATTAAGTGTGGTTTGCATTCTGATGGGAAGGATGCCAGTTCTGTGCTTGATGTTTTGTATGCTAGCCCATTGAAATTTATATCACAAGGTTATGCTTCATCTGGATCTCTTCATTCCTTGGGTTTTGGTGATGGTTTATAGTTTGAGAGAGTTATTGTTGAAGCATTTCCCTGACTTTTTTTTACCTGTCTAGCTTGAGCTATGCTCCTGTAATTTGGTTTCATTCTTCATCTCATTCTGCTGCGTTCTGTAATTTTCACTTATTTAGAAATGAGCATGTTAGGGAATTTTCTGAATTACAGTCATCAGTGTTGCTAAATTCAATCAATCTTTCCCGATGAGAAAATTTGTTGTCTTCAATACTTGAGGTGTAAGTTGCTCCTATTGTCCCACCATCAATAACTCATAAAAACTGTGATTTTTATTGACCTAACTTTCAAATTATAACTATATGTTACTGACATTATTCATATCAAATCTTGCAAACATTGAACAACAATAGAAAGGTAATCAAATTATTCTTACTTTCGTATTTTCTAAAGTATGTTGTGTTAATCTCAATGTACTTGAATATATGAAAATAAATATCAGTCTCACCGATTATTGATTGTCTATTTTGTTATCAATGCTTCATTGAAGCGTTTTAGTCTTTACAGACTTATTTGATGTTCATATTCTCAGAGATACTGGGCGCAAAGTCGAAGATCCTGATATGTTAGAGAGAATTCGACTTACCATCATTAACAATCTGTTAAAATATCATCCTGTAAGTTTGATAGATTTTTTCCTACGGATTTTTTATATAATTACTTTTACATACAAAAAACTTCGTTGTAATTAACAATTTTTTATAAACACAACCTTTCATAGTTGCTTTTTCCTTCTTAATTTTCAATTTTTCTTTACTCACAAATATTATATAATTTTCGTAGGAGTCAAGTGAACTACTAGCTATGGGTGAAGTATTTGGCATAAAGTCTCCGAAGAAGAAGGTGAATTGTACTCTGCCAGCTTTTTTTTATTGAATAAAATAAACATTGTTTATTTAATGATGACCTCTGCTTTGTTTTTGTTATTATTATTATTGTTTTTACTTTTGGAGGAAGGATGCAAATATTTATTAACCATTTCCTAATTTATTTGATAGTCCAAAGTTTTGTGTGCCTGGGCGAATGTCAAGGCCTAAAAAAAAATTGACATCATATCTGATTTATTTATGCATCCATGTTGGCATTTAATTTCCCAGTAGATGGCTTTACCAATCTTATCTTAGTGCTTCTATAAATAAATAGAATGTTGTTGTCGCTTTATTTTCTGGTGGTGGATAATTCTTTTTTCACTCTTTCTTTTTTAATTATTCAGTGGTTTTAATTAAAACTTTTGGGAGCTACCTCCTGATTTGACATGATAGAGATCAAACATCATTATTCTGAACGCAGGCCCATTATACTAATTCCTGTATTTTGTGTATCTCTTTCTATTTGAAAATTTGAGATTGCCTGGATTGGAAAACCATTCAGGTTTCTCTTCTGCAATCTTGTCAAAGAGATTACGTGATGACCTTTTCTCAGACTTCTTGAGATTATTAATTTTAAGTGATAAAGATTCATTCTTCACTTCTCAGATTCCATTGCCACTATGGCTTTCTTTATATAATTTTCCATGTCTAATTATTGCCTGCATTATTGCTGGGCGACTAAGTCGGGCTGCTAAATTGATTACTGGAACGTTCCAGTTATTCAACATGCCACACTTTTCGTGCTTTTGGTGCATATTATGATGCTGTATATAGATTGGATTACCAAAAGATGCTTGGTTCTTTTTATATAGAATAAGGGTTTTGTTAGCATTTGATGGGATTAAAATAACTTTTATTACTCAAGTCTTTATTCATAACTTGAAGGAAAATATTAAATGTTTGTAATTTTTTATCAGTTTCTATTCTCGTTCCCTAACAAGTGTCCTAGCTACATATTCACAAAACCCTAAAAAAAGGTCGGTTCTACCAGATTCTGCTGGTGGCAATTAAACAATTCAATGAAATGATTTATGGGTCCGACGCATGGTCTCAGTCTTGCTAATTTCAACTTTCTTTTGTTGTTTTGTGCAGCGTAATGAGGATATCAAAACTCATATACAAGTTAAGGAAGATGGGCCCAAGAGGAGGTTTGCATCTTACAACGAGTGAATGCTGTAGTATTTGAGCTGTTTATTATTTGCAGCTAAATAATATTAGCATAATAAACAACCCAATATGAAATAGGTGCATGGGGTCATCTAATTCTTTTTAATTCAATATTTATCAGCTTGCTCTGTATAGAGACGGCGGATAAGCCTGGATTGCTTGTTGAAATCATCAAAGTCATTGCAGATGTGAATATTCATGTTGAATCGGCTGAGATTGATACAGAAGTATCTTCCTCTTTGTCTCTGTCGCCTTCTGTTTGCCCCATTTAGCCTTAAGTAACTTTACCCCCCTTTTCTCTCAGGGTTTGGTTGCTAAGGATAAATTTCATGTCAGTTACGGTGGGGCTGCATTGAACAGTTCGATGTCTCAGGTAACCCTTTGTGTTAAAGAAATGAACAGTAATGAAACCACGATTTAAAATCTTGGTCTTATTTAAGTCGCCTTACCTTTTATCCTACACCATGTCATTCCCAAGAATTTAATTGCATAATAACAAACTCATTTTTTGTGATTTTGCTCTGAGCAGGTTTTGGTGAACTGTCTTCGTTACTACCTGCGGACGCCAGACACAGATATTGACAGTTACTGAAGGAACCACCTTTACCTGTAAAACAAGCCACTGTAACTGTTCTTATACCAAATTAGCCGTGAGCTCGTGATCACGGGCGAGAGTCACATGGTAGTTTTACTGCTACCAACGGGTACGTGTTGCTGTTGTTGACTATGGAACCAATCAATGAATACCTGTAACTAATTATGGAACCAATACATGTTCTGTTGCCTATGGTATGGGATCTATGGATACCTGGAACTTACTGATCACCCGTTAAATTAGATATGAAAGCTAAAAAAAACGGAACATGAATTTTGCCTATTTTTTTTGTTGGTTTCTAACATTCTTATATATATATTTTTTTTGTAGTAAAACACAAACATAGCATAAGTTTTAATAGAATTTTTTTAGCATCAAAAGGAACCGGAATTGGAGAATTTAGGGTCTCTTTTGAATACTATTTTCAAAAAGAGAAAGTACTTTTTTATGTAAAGAGTAAATAACACTTGCAGAAAAGAAATACATCAAAAGTCATCGTTAAACACCATCTTGTAACCATCCTTCGCTCAGCATTTGTCATTTAAAGAACACGTCATTATAAATTATAAAATACTGCGAACCTAGAACGAGACCTGGGTCCTGTTATCTTATGCTTGGTTGAGCCAAGACTTGTGTGCTTTCAGTGATCATTGTGTAGTAGTTGGGATATTCTCTCCTTTCGTTTTGATAGGCTGTCATGTTGTGCAAGTCATGCTTTTGTGAATAGAGTTTTCCTAATTAACTTTAAGTATACTCGGAATAACCGCAGTGTCGCGAATAATTTGTCGCAAGGTAGGGTTTAATTTAAGTAATATATTTGTACTAGGGTTTAATTTCTCATCTTATCAGTCAAAAGCATTAGAAACTGTAAGTAAATTTCAACGAAAACAATGATGTTTAAGTTGACTAAAATCCTAAGCACAAATAATTATTAACAATAAAATTATTATTTATTTACATTAATTATGTTGAAAATGGACCTCTTACACCAACACTGTGCTCAATTTAAACCTGTTCTTGCTTGCTTTTCTTTGGAGATTGGGATTCGACGTCCGTGTTATTTTCAACGTCGTCGATAGCGCCCTTAGGTTTAACAAATCCATCTTCTTCAAGGTAATGTTCCTCCTTTATAAGTGAAACATACTCCACCTTTTCACCATATCTTCGAACAATGACCAAGTAGAAAGACATTGCGAAAACGGTGACTACAATCAACAAGAAGCTGAATTGAATGTTCACCAAGGAGATAGCACGATGAAGAGCCTCATCGTCACTGCATTTCACCACATATTCATCAGATTCTTCAAGGTGCATGAAGCAACCCTTGGGTTGAAATCCTGGTGTCCAAAGCAAGAACCCCATGATCATAAGCCACACACCTTGGAAGAAAATGCTCACAGAGCGTACAAAGCAGACCAAGAAGCTTTTGGGCCTGCCAATTCCCATGAGGGTTGTAGCCAAAGAAATAAGGATCAGAAGTTGCAACAAGAAGTGGTACTGGCCTTCTGGTCCCATGTGATCTCTGGAGTGAAGGTGGATAAGAAGAAATTGTTGTGTAAAAGCTATGGCTCCCAGCAAATGAGTTAGCTCATTTTGAGCTTTGCTGCATATCCTATCAAGAACTATGGCAAAGATGGCATAGACTAAGAAAGCCATGGCCATGGAGGAGTGTTCAAAGTTGTGGAGATGGGAGGAGGGAATGGTTCCATCAGGGTCAAATGGTTGGTGATGAATGGGAGCAATGAAGAGCTCCATGGCAATGAAGATGGTGCAGCTTGCCATGATGAAGTGGAGCTCCAAGTATCTGGATATTGTGGTGGGAAACCATAGGGTTGATGTGTAGGACTTGGAACTAAGGGCATGGAGCTTGACATGGTTGAATAAGTGCCATAAACCAACTATAAAGAAGCCAAACCCCAAAAGTTGATGCCCCTCTAACATAGTGCCTGCTAGGCCAACACAAGAAAGAAAGGGAAGAGTTTGGTGGAAACTAGTTAAACTCTATTCAACACCAAAGGAAGACAAGAAAATTCCAACACAGTAACTAAATAAAAAAAAAAAGAAATGTAGAATTGGATATATTGTTCTAGGAATTCAGAAGCAAATAGTAGAGAAACATTTTATGTTCCAAAGGGCACACCAAATGATAGGATCTTTTTATAGAGGTGTCATTTTGGAAGTGGATGAAGTTAGTTATGATGAGTATGTGAAGGCAAGTGACACAGCCAGGAACCCCCTTTCACAAGGGAAAAGGTTGGTGCGATTTGTGCGTGTCTCATAAGGCAAAGGGTTTGGCATTTTACGCCAAGAAAGAAGAGGCTGAAACAACCCAAGTTGGGTTGTTAAGGTGCTTTTCCATTAAGGAAATTTCAGGCAAACAGCCACATGCTGTTACAGTAGAATTGTACTATTCTCCAAGTATAGACAAAACGTATGGGTTCATGATTCAAATAGTAAAATAGAGGTTCAGTCTTGGGGAATAACATTTTAACAAATTATTATGTTCTACAACGGAAAAATTGAATTCGTATAAATTTTTATAATAGTTACTGCATTATATATTTCTAGTTGATTTAAGTGAAACTACATTTACACAAACTATCAAAATTAAACTCAACAAAATATATCTTGGTAAATAACACCTTTCGGAGTTTATTTAAGACAATGACATCGCCAGTGTTTTATTGAAACTTTCCAACAGATCCATCAAATCATAAAGTAACATTTAACAATCTTATATATATGGTTATTATGATAATATCACATGATTTTATAGTTAAATCAATATAAATTTACATTTTTTAACAAGAGATTTTCACTTTTCGAAAAATTAAGCTCGTTTATACGTGAGGATGATTATATTTTCACAAATTTGAAGTTTAACACTGCAAATTACTTCATGTCAGCACGAGCAACTTGTCTTAACCAGTTCATCGAGGTAAATTGGTGAGGAAATGCTTAAATTAATTAGAATTAGAATGCCACCTCACCACGAGATTCTTGAAAAAGATTTACTCTTGACATAACCAAATAAGGCTAAACTTTTCCCATTGAACTGTTATATATTTGTACAATCTTACTTCATTGTACCATATGCGTAAGAATCTTTACAGACGAAGTGGCAGCAGCATTCATATTTGTATTATTGAGCTTTATCACAATACGACTAAACTAGTTATTTTTTTCTTCTTTCACCTCAATATATGTGCAGTAGAAGATTCTCTGCATTTTCTTTTAAGATAGAGATTGCAACGTTTTGTGAGAATGTGCCACTTGGAGAAATTTCTTAGAAATTTCGCAAGTTATAGTTTGCAGTTTAAGAGTATACCCTTTCGACTCTTATCTTCACAATTTTCTTAAAATGTGGGTAAGAATATATCCAATTAGGCAAAACTCGTTTTATGTAAGTTATTTATCAGTACTCGTTTTCTCAAACCAACTATATATTTATTTTTAAAATTATAATACTAAAATATATAAATTTATTTTGTCAAAATTATAATTTTAAAAATATAAATTTATATTGTATAAATTAAATTATGTTATCCAAATTTAAAAATATATATTTTTAAAAATTATTTATACAAATAAAAAATTTTAAAAAATCAAAGCAATTATAGTTTTCTATTTTTTTTATCAAACAGAAATTTTAAGTTATTATTATAGCATTCAACGAATTTATTATAGAAGATTGTTTGCAAAAAAGTGATAATATAAAATATTCTTATATTACGAGAGCATAAATTATTTATTTAATTTAGAATTTTATTAAGTCCCACACAGACAGCTTTAAATGGTTTTACTGTATTTTATACGCTAATTTCATTATATTTTTAATCCTTTTACTTTTATCTTTGTGACATTTTACCGTTTGAGCCAATGGAGAGAGGGGAAGATTAAAAATAAATAATTAAAATTACATACTAACGAATCATAAGTTTATGATAGCGAACCTAGGTCCAATATGATTTGTAAGTTGATTTTTTATCATCTTCCTGCAATAAACTTTTCAGATAATTTACCGAATGCAATTTCACCTCTAAAATATGTTTAGAAGATTTAATGTGCAAATTATGTTTTTTTTTTTTTTTTTTTTTTTTTTTTTTATTTTCACCAAAAAATTTCAAATTTTTTTTTTTATTTTTTTTTTTCAATTTTTTTTTTTTTTTTTTTTTTTTTTTTTACTTTTAAGTCCACCAAAAAATTACCAACATTATACATTAGTTTCTATTAGATAAAATATTAGGCAATAAAAAATAGATATTCGTATTAGCAAAAGCAATTCATCAGTTAAGGGTTGCACGTGAATATAGAATTCTCATTGTTCATGGTTTTGTCAAATTTTCTCAACATTTGGAAAATGGACAAAATAGATGAAAAGGTAAGGGTTGCTATTGGTGAATAGAATTTTCTTCCTCGGATAGGAAAAACAAACAAACGTGACATGACCATAAATAAATGACGTGACAAAAACTCTTAATTTTTATGGTGTTAGAACTCAATTGTATCAAACCGATTATATTGAAGTACCATAGTAACTCCTAATATAATTTAAGAACAATTAATTCAATAAGAGATGGGTGACATGGTGCTGCACGTGAGTTTTCCTTTACAAGTTTTCCATCTCTATCATTGGGAAGCAGGAAAAATAAACATGTTTTGGGTCCTAAGTTTCGAATACTGAACAGTACATAGAATTCCTACGGCATCGAAAGTGGGCAAGAGAATAGACAATAGCCCAACGACGTCTTTGAAAGGACGGAAGAGGGGGGAATCTTCGTCTGGCTCTGTCAAACTCAAAAGTTTGAAGAAATGGGTTATTTCGGTTGTGCATTTATGCTACTTTGCGTATTTGATGCGTCAAGTGCTATGTCCTTTACATAGAATCCACATGTAATTATAATTGCTTATTATAGTTGCAGCAATGTTCTTGCTTGCTTACACACGTGATTTCACTCAAACAACAAATGCACATCACAAGGGACAACTTTGTCTCGATGCCTCTTCCACACGGATCACGATTTTACCCAGGCCAAAACAATCTAGTTCAAATCAATAGAAAACAAAGGAAATAATCAATTCCTGACATTCACAAAAATCACATTATTACTACTTTAACATCACAAATCACGTCACAAACTACACAACTTAGGCCAAGCACAACCACTGTCAACGAGACTAAACATAGCAGGACTTCCACACATGCACCTTGTTCTACCTCTCATTTGCATAAGAAATCATTTAAGCCACAATTCAATTGAGGAATGTTAAGAAAACACTCAACAATACATACTATTTGGTCACAAAATTATTAAAAACTTTGGTTCCATTGATTTCAGTTAATGTTAAACAATATATGTAAAAAACGTGTAAAGAATATATTGCTTAGTGTTTCTCAATTTTTTAAGATGAAATTTTCTTTTTTTGTACTAGTTTGGGATTCACCCCAGCATTCGCAACCTAGAACTATTTTCTACTTTCCTCTATATAGCTTTTGCTAGTGGAAAATGTGAAAGACTTTCAAACCCTCATTCAACGAGGGATGAAACGCCAGTGCCTGGGATGTGAGTGAATAAGGCACTCAGTGAAACACACAAGGACTCTTCGTTATATATGATGTTTAATTAGCATTGTCACAAAGTGCTTTTCTAACGTTAATGTCAAGGGATGGACAAGTCAGCATCTAAGTCTAACTTGAATGACGCAGGCAAATTCCGTTACGGAGAGAATTGATTACAATACCCGCAAAAAGTTTAGAACCAAAATTGCACAATTGAAAGTAAGAACCCAAATCACACATGTAAAAGGAGATTAAAAGTACAAGTCAGGAATTTCCAGAACAGCTCAGAGCCATGATTACTAATTAGTCATTATCACAATACGGAATGATCAACTACATGTTAGTAATGGTCAATAAGGCACGATAACTCTGAAAATATGAATCGTGTGGGATCTACAATTAGTAGAACAAAAGACAGACAGACAGACATGAAAACAACTCAGAATCTTAACCTTTAATTTCTTTCCTCTCAGCTCCATGGCTTAATAGTTAATTTAGTAAATGCATAACGCCATTGAGGACACGAGTGTGATTGAAAATTAACCAATGCACATGAAAATTTGATATCACCTATAGCAACTTACATTATACAACAGCAAACCTGGTATGGGATCAACAAGAATTAAAACCCAGATGACTCAACTAATGAGGAATATGATGCATTTTCGTCGAAGTTTGTAGGCTTCTTACTGCCGGTTTTCCTTGATGTTCTATCACTATTACTGCCAAGAGGCCCCACCTCCAGACCAAAAATCTCGTACAATTTTAATCTTTGGTGTTTAGCTGAATCCACATCGCCATCCCAGCAAGTCTCACAAATAATTTCAAGAGCTATATCAATCTTGTCTTCAGCCACGAGATTCCCATTTTCCAAGAGGACAAGGTACAGCTGTTCAGCTGAAGCTTTTCGAATCTGATTAACATCCACAAAGAAATAAAGTAAAATATGAGAACCCGCAAAGCAAGCAAGTAAGTGACGCACTTATTCAAGCTTAAAAAAAGTAATTGATCTTTCATCTTTCATGAAAAACACTAAAACACTTTATTTTTTTAAAAAATAAATAATCATCATAACTTTTAAATATATGTAGTTATTTATTTTTATATAAAACAAGCACAAACAAACAATCTCTTAATTGTGAAAAAAAAACCTATCTGCTTTGCATGGGATTGCAGTTAGGCGAAAACAAGATGCCAAGTCATGAATCTCGTACTGGTGAATATCAAGGAATCACCTTAGGATAACGATGACCAAGAACATCAAGAAGTTGGCAAAAGGCCTTCATATTAATAGGTTCCTGAACTGAAGCTATATAACCAAGTATTGCAATACCGGCATACAACTTAGAGAAGACCTTTGATCCCTTCAGTTCAATTGACAGACAATCCAAAACAGCAGCACAAAAAGTTGCAGAGTGAGCCTGAAAATGCAAATTATTTATCAAAATGTTATTCAGCAAGCATTTGCAAAAGTAAATACCAATAAATGGAAGTACAAAAAAAAAGTCTCATCCCATTTTCATAAATTAAAAATATGCACTATGATCAGTTTTCACTCTATTGCAATTGGATTCTTTTCTTATCTTATTCTCTGCAATTCTTAATCCAATTTTAGCTCACATGATTCCGTGTTATTAAATTATTTTGCCGCGTGATTCTGTCAGTTGTTTAAGCACTGCTACCTATTATATACCATACTTGCTAGAAATATAAGAAATATCTAATTATATTATCTTAGAATATTTTAGAGTATCTTATATTATCTCTGAAGATTTATTCTTTTATATTTTGATTTATTTCCTTATTCAATTAGGATCTTTATAATTATAGGAATATCTGATTAGAATCAGACTTATTAGAATATAATTCAAGCATATCTTATTATGTATTTATTGTCATCAGCTTATATGAAATGGACTTTGTTGTGCAGTCCATATACACAGTTTTCAGCATCTCTTACATCTATTTTTCTCCCTTTCAACAATGCCCATAACTCCTCTACCTAAAAAAATTACAATTATCCAATCAATGTCCAAGTTACTAAAATTTTAGATATTTTCCTGTCACCATAAAGAAAAGAACATAAGCTTTTGTAAAGCTTGCCACCACTATATACGAAAGTATAACCATCATATTTAACAAACAACAATGGAGGATACATAGATATCCTTAATATGTGGTGGCTGAGTTATGTATTTTCTTTTTCTTAGAGGCACTGTTTTCCGACATTTCAACATTATGCAAACCATATTCGTTTTAGTGCACAAACAACCAACAAGTTTTACACATGTTAAATAAGAAAAGCAATTGAGAGAGGTTAAATGAACAAATGAAGTAGCTATTTTGGGTGCATGATGAAGATTTAATGCATCTTAGAGACTTTGCAGAAAGTTTCTCTAATTACCCATTATTCTTTTTTTTTTTCTTCTAATTATTTTTATTGTTTCCAACAAATATAAAGGATGACCACACAACCCACATATAAATATAAAGGAATGCTTGATCACCAAACCAATCCAGAAATATAATAAAGGAGTATTAGAGAACATACTCACAAGAAATATGAAATATAAAGAACAGAAAGGCAGACTAACCTTCATATTAAAGAATATTTTTTTGCTGAACAGAATCTCAATGGTCTGGAGTGCAGAACAAGTTCATCAGTATATTAGAGATTCATGGATAAACAGTGCAAATTGATTTTGTATAAATAAATTTGCATTTGATAACACAGGAGGTACACATGAGTATTATATATGAAACAAAAAAAAAAAATATGCTGAACTCTTTTATGAAATAATTTTAGAATTTAATTTAGGTAGGGTGCTAACCAGGATTCTCTATGCTGGAAACATATAAATGGCTAGGAATTCTAATTGCTATTTATCCTAGGGTACACCAAACCGTTCTTTTTCAGGAAGTTGTTTGTGAAGTCTGAAGTCTCTTGGTTTTGAGTACAGTCAACAGTGTGCTTCACTAGTGTGTGAATATTGTACTGAGTTAGTTTTCTATTACCTCTGTTGGTTTTTTTTTTTTTTCCAGAAGTAGTGATAGCAGTCCCTACTAGGAAAAATTAATACTCAGATAAGGAAGAGAAATACTGGATATGCTTCTTTATTGCTGAAAGAAAGTCAAGAATCACCCTAGAACCAAAGCATATGAATTTACTCCTAAAGGAACTATCTCCTTTTTAAACTGGAGTATGACCAGCAAACAGAAAATTAAAAAAAAAAAAAAAAAAAAAAAAAAAAAAAAAAAAAAAAAAAAAAAAAAAAAAAAAAAAAAAAAAAAAAAAAAAA
>Ga0099825_1004679_pt1 | contig 17859 bp, 5 predicted proteins | sample SiratroredBW_FD_76838 | JGI IMG/M metagenome (GOLD analysis project Ga0099825, IMG submission 76838) | Root nodule microbial communities of legume samples collected from California, USA - Siratro red BW | ecosystem: Host-associated > Plants > Roots > Nodule | place: USA: California | collected...
AACATTATAAATATATATATATATATATATATATATATATATATATATATATATATATATATATATATATGTTAATAATGGAAAGAGGACAACAAATGTTCAGTTATAATCATATCTATAGAACACTACATTTTAGAACACATAGGATCCCACTCATCATTTGTCAATTTGGAAACGTAATACTTGTATGGCGTGAAGTACTAGCCTTAAGTCTTATAATTCATATCTTATATGGGCCCTTTGTTTTTTCTTCGTTCTTATTAGTATATTTATTACTATATTTTATTCAAAATTATGATCAATAAGAACCGTTCTTGTAAAATCATTGTTTGTGATTTGAGATAGGTGGGAAAAGGGGATAATAGTTGTGCTGGAATTAGCAGAAACAGAATTTTGAAAATGAAATAAAAGAACTTGATTTGCGCCCAACATCCCATCCAAGGGACAAAACATTGCAGCAGTGAATCAATGCAGGAAGAAAACCAGTAAAGGATAGGAGCAATGAAATGATATCATATGCTTTTTTGAGCTAAAATTAAGAATAGATGGATCATTGGGGTTGTTACCGACGCAAGTTGCAGAAATTTCTTGAGGTTTTGTATGAAAACATGTTGAAGAAGGAACAAAAATTTAGTTGACTTTACTTTTTTACTGGAGGGAGAGCTAAAGGGAAAGACTGATATTATTGATGGGAGACTTTTCACATTGGGGTAGAAAAATTAGAAGTTTATTCACGCAAAGCTTCTCTTTGGTAGAGTTGAGTCCCTTTCCTCATTTCATTGAACTAGCTACAAGGCAAAAGATCTTGTCACTGTCTTTCATATATCATTTTCCGAGCTTTCAACTTTTTTTTTCATTTAATAATGGACCATTTCCTTTCACAACAGAAACAGCCTAAAGGCAAACTCTGGCTATTGTTATCAGTGTTATAAATCACATGATTGTTTTCTCATATCATAAAATTTCACAAAACTGGTTCCACTCTTCAAGAAGGTATGATGATTTGCTGAAAACATGACATGGCACGAAGATCAGTGACTACAATACTTACTGGCATGCATAAAATTTTGGTCAATTATGGCCTGATATAGCAAGTGACACTCATGTAAAAGTACTTCAAAAATTAGGTAAATTATTGAGTTATTAGAAATTTAGTTCTTCACAGGGACTCAGTTTGAGAAAACCAGCTTCAGTATCAGGGTGTCCTTTTCTTTCCACCCCAGCTGTCACTATTTTTAGACCCAACAGTACCCATTAGTGTTCTACTTTTACATTTTCGAGATATTGCAGTGCACACATTCAATTTGTGCACTAAGAATTAATTTTGGTGGCAATTTGATACAGTGTAATTCCTAACTTAAATGTGTGAAAATAGACCAGTCCATAATTGAGAAGAATTTTTCTACAAGTTAACACATTGCCGGTCTCAATCAAAGTTTCGAGGCAGATTGGTCATTAAAAGGCATTGCATAGCACCATGTTATTTTGAATTACACATCTTTTTCAAGAAACATTCCAAGAAACATTGAGGATAATCTTAATAACGGCTTACAGCTACCAAAATTATTGGACATACCAAAACAATATGTGGTAACATCAATGCATAGCAAAGTTCACTTCTCTTCAAATAATACTTTGTATTCATCTATACTATATACAAATTACAGCATGTAGTGATGAACATCATGTAATAAAGGTACAGAAGAAAAAGAAATCAATCACTAAGTAACACTTCTAAAAGTATTATTCAATCATGTTTGGTTGGACTCGAGATGAAGAATATGTGAACGTATTTTAGCTAGAGTGTGTATCGGGTTCTATCACAAGTATTGCTAACTATTTCGTTTTTTTCTTGCAGGACCACCTTCATTCTCTAGAAATTTTATTCACATGCAGTCACATGGGTGTGACTTGTAAGACTAAAACCTTTGAGGGACGTAAATCAGTGAGCAATAACCAACACATGGAACACGATTGTCCCAAGGAAATATGGGAGCAATAACCAATACTTGTACTTGTACAAAGAAGAAGGCAAAGGCAATTTAATTTTGTCAGATGAAAGGTTGTCTGAATTCAGTGAATGTAGAAATGAAATAGATGTTCTGAATGTAAAATGCAATTTCATATTCATAAAAAATGTTATGGTTTAATTATCAAGACTTAGCACGGATGTTCATAAGACATACGAAGACTTATTTAAAGAGTACATTCTCCTACATTCTTCAAACCTAGACTTTTCATACGGGCAAACTTTGGGACCATAGGGCTATATAGGCTGGTACCGTGGGATTCTTCATTCAGATACATTTGAGTACCGACGAACACTATACAAGGAAACAATGCCATTAGCAATTGTGAAATTTATGTTTGGAAAGCAAAAATTGTTGAGTATTTCCTATAGCATTTGTGCTTCTTTTAATCATAAGGATAACATTATTGGACAATCTCTTCTATTTTTTTTCCATTTTGTATTTGGCCATGATGTGATATGAAAAAATAAACAAGTCCTTCCTCTATTATAGAGGTTTTCGATTTCTATTTTGTACTTTTGACTTGAGGGTTCCGCATAGTTTTCTTAAGATAGTGGAAGAGTAATAGATAAGCTCATTTCTTCCCTAGGTCAAAATTACACATAGAAAAATAAAAAAAACAAGTTATATTTTTTTTAAATTTTTTAGATCACATCAGGCCAGCACCTAAAAATAAATCAAAATAGGCTAATTAACGTCAAACTTATAAATACACTACAAGAAAAATTAAATTACCGATAGAATTTTATCGATGAAACTTTACCCGTCGGTAAAATATTATTATCGACGATTTTATTGATGGATATCATCCGTCGCTAAATTTATTGACGGATTTATCCTAATTTTGTTGGTAATTACCAACGGACTCAGACATCTGTCGGTAAATTTATATACAATCAATTTACCGACATATTTTAGATGTTTTCGATGAATTTGTCTCATCGGTAATTTTTTTATAGTGATGGGACAATACGTCATGTTATTTCCTGTTTTGTATTTGGCATACCAAAAATGGATTAGAGTAGCTAACTCGCTTAAAATTTAACTATATATATAAAAAATTATAAAAAAAAACATAAAATGGTGATGAAAACTTTTTTCTTCTCCTAAAAGGAGAAGATTCACTCCAACTGAAAATGTTAAATACTTAACAAAAACTAAAGATTAAAAATTTGTTATTTAAAATAATACAAAAAATAAAATATATATATACTTTGTAGTTGTAAATATATAAGTTTAAATAAATACAAATAATTCATAATCAATGACACTTATTTAATCATTGAATTGGAATATAACTTAATTAATTGAATTTGAATATAACTTAATTAATATTTTAGTGTATTCAATTTTCAATTATCATGGATAAAAGGATTTAGGGTTTAACTAAAACCTTATTTAGGATTTAACTAAATCCTAATATATTCACCACATAAAACACTTATATACACCATTCACCTACTATAAGTAATTTAGGTATTATAAGTATGTAAGTAATTTAGGTATTATAAGTATGTTAGGTATTAATGGTGAGAAAATAGTATATATTAAGATGAAGACTCATTTAAAGTTGGTCAATCCAAATTTAAGAAGACACAAAATAAAATATAAAGATTAGAGTTTCTTAAGCGAATCTAAGCTAGCTAACACAGTTTTAAAATAAAAATGAAACATAATTTGTGTCAGCTTGGGCAACACTTAAATGAACACTAAATTTATATTTTGAAATAAATAATAAGATTTTAGTGTCAGTTTATTACATGCAAGAATGAATATAAAAATAATAGTATTAATTGAATATGGTGAGCTTAGTTAACACTAAAAAACATATTTTTTTTATTGATAAAAGTGTTGGTTTGATAAATGTTATGGTATTATATTATATTTTTAATACTTACTAAAGTCAATGTTGATTAGGTCGATGCTAATTTATATGGTATGAATCTATGTACATTTCCAAGGACTTAGTATTTAAATAAGGTATATCTTCTCAATCACAATTTTTCTCTGTTATTTTCTAAATAAATCTCTTCATCTCCTTCACTCATATCCTTCTTCTCATCTCTTTCATATATATATATACTCATTTCCTTTATTCACACTCATATTTTTCATCTATCATTTTCTTCTATTCTCCTTCATCTAATACAACTTTTTTTCTATCTTTTTTTATTTTGTTGAAGATGGAGAGACAATACTTTTTTAAAATATTGTTGTTAACATCATCCAAACTGCCACAATTTAAATTATTATTAAAAAATAAATTTTATTTAACATTGGTTTAACGCCACTATCAATTAATAAATAATTAAATTTTATAACTTATAAGTTGGTCAAGTCAACATTACATTCTCATAAATTAGTGTTTAATATTTAGAGTTTGTCTTAAGATGAGTTTAGTCTACATAAATAACATCTATTATTAGAAGGCAACCCAGAAGTCATAGAAAATTTTAACCGACACTGATTACAAATTAGAGTCGCTACTTGCTATTTATAACGAATTATGTAAATATTTTCTCAACACTAATTTTAGATTTTTTTTGTAATAATTCACTTTTTACTACATTTGTGAAATAGACATGTACAATTAAGAGGTAAAAGTATTCAACCCATCATGTGTTTATATACATTGTCTGTCTCTAATTTTAAGTAATTTGAATAATAAAAAAAAAGAAAAAAATGTGTTTTTTCAATTGATGAATTAATTCTTAAATTTTTAAAAATATGTGAAATTATTCGTTTTTTATGCTTCCATTCGATGTTTAGTGATGATTCACTATTATAAAGTTAAAAGACAAACTAAATTCTCTTTTCTAAAGTTTGAGAATTATTAAAACTAAGTTTTGTAAAAAAATAACGTAGTCAAAAATACTTTCTTAAATAAAGTCAGAGCGGAAGGACAAAAGTTATAAACTACAAAGACCAAAACCTATAACGAAAACACAATTCTTTTTCCTAAAAAAATCAGAGAACATAGTGAAAAGAAGTGAAAAGGATAGTTAGATTGTATGCAGAATTGAAGATCACTCTAAGACAAATTCTAATGAACTGGACAAATAAGCATTATCTTGTTCCCTCAATAATCAATTGCATATATCAAGTGTGAGGAGAAAATGAGTGGTTTGAATTCCCACATGCATTAAAGAATAGCTTTTCAAAGAACATGGAAATCAATGGCTTTGTCTTGTGGTGGAGTTGAAGTTGAAATGAAGATAAAGCCAAAGTGTATAGGATAGGACCTACACAAAAATATCATTATATATATATATATATATATATATATATTAAAGATTGGGTAAGAATAACAGGACCAGTGATATGAAAAGCAGGTTAATATCGATACTTTACTGTGATATTTAAGCTTGAATAAGTTTTAGATGGATGATTAATTTTAAGGTGGTCATTAAGGAGCCAGAAGCACACAACCTGCACTTATTATTGTATAAAAAAAAAGTCAAAATTACAAATCTATTTTAAATATTGGTTTTGACTTGTAGAAAGCAATATCGACTTTTAACTTTTGTTTGGTTCCATGAGTTATGTATCAACACATAGAAATGATAAGATTAAAAATGATTGTGGTGGTTTAGATGAATTATAATTTTTGAAAAGATAAATCACTCTCGTGAGTGAAGATTTGCCTAGACAGTGCACATAATTATGTTGCACGAGGTGAATTTTCTATATATTTTGTCACCCATAATTCATTGTAGGTGTTTTTTTGTATTACAATAATAAATAATTAATAATAAAAAACTTAAATTATATCACTATCTACTAATTTACATTTTCGTCCAAACAATTTTTTTTTCATTTCCATTTGCGTCACATCATCCAAATAAAACATTATATATATATATATTCATCACAAATACTACTTTCGAGTATTATTTATCCACATCATACAACTTTCCTCATATCATTATTAAAAGAATAATACAAGACAATATACAGTCAAATCTTAATTCAATAATATTTAGAGAAGAAAATGTTAAGAAAGGTAAATGTAAAATATATGAAAAATTGTTTTATATATCCTAACTTTATACTTGTACGAGAGCCATTTTTTTAATAAAATTGAGATAAGTGAGTTAATTTTATTTGTTAGAATAATTTTACATATTTTGTTGAAGGAGTAATATTGATCGAGAAAGAAAGTTTAAAATTGATATTTACTCTCTGAATGAGATTTGTTAAACTTATTGGAGTGAATTATGTAGTTATAAATCTTTTACATACATATCAACAGGTTTGTCGGAAAATTATTTCAGTTAATTAAAAACAATCCTTATAGTAGAAAAGGAGATGAAATATACTTAAAAATTCGAGTAACATGAAAACATCAATCAAACTACCAAACCACAAATCATAAGTTGAATCGGTTAAGATATTACCTGTTTTTTTTTTATCTGATTAAACTTGTGAAACCACAAAATATTCACAAGAAAATTTAGAAAAAATAAAAATTTTATAAAATTAAAAATAATTTTTTTCTAAAAGAAAAATTCGATCAATGAGACTTGATCTTCACTCAATTGGTGTAATATATTAAAGAAAAAAATATAAATGATTTTCAAAATTAAGTTAAAAAAAAGAAAACAATAAGAGAAAAAAAAGATAATTTGAGAGTAAAAGGGAAGAGTAAAAAAATTATACCTTATATATATATAATAAAATAAACATGATAAATTTATTTATTGAATACTTTTATTTTAATTATATAAAGTTATAAATAATAAAGATTTATTTATTCAGTTATATAAATTATTTATACATCTTCCATCTTTTTCATATTGATACTCATGAAGTATTTAATAGATAAAATTATCATCTTTAAATTTTAATATCTTTTTTATATAATAACTTTAAACATAATTTCTCGAAACTAGAACCACTACAATTATAATTTTCTATAGATTTAATTCTACTTATATGCAAAACGCCCAAACAGTCAAACTAGAGAATAAAACAAATGACTAGACAATTTTTTTAAAATGTATCAGTATCATTACATATCATCATTAAAATGTCAAGTGGTTATTATAAATATAGTTTCAATCATATTAATCATTAATACTACTAACGATTAAATAATATTAGGATAAAATTATGTGAGTTAAGGATCGCGCGAAAAGAAATTCAAGAACAAAATTTTATGAATTTTAAAAGTATAAGCCAAGAAGTACTAATATTTTTTTTTATTTTGTAATCAATTTGACTAATTATTGCTATTTTAGGCACTAAATGATTTCATAAAATATTCTATCGGTTTATTTATTCTTTTAAAATTAAAAGGCCATTTATATATTTCATTAATTTCTTAGATTATTGTAACCAACTATGGCAATTTCAGAATTAATTGATAATTAGTTTTTATTTTTTTCTATGAAATTAGGTTATTTTTTCTGTTTTACTTACAAAAAAATTAAACCGCACCGCAATCGGTATCTGCTTTTGTTTTTGATTATGCAGTGGAAATTGCAGAGTCCTAAATTCGCAGCTGAGAAATCCCTAAAAGGGGGTTTATAGCAGAAAGCGTAATCAGAATCCGAATTCCGATTCCGAAAGCAGCCACCAACAACAACGGAACCAGTGTCGCATCTCTCTCTCTCTCTCACTTTCCTTTCCTCGGTACTCTATTTTTTCAGCTTTATGTTTTCATTTCTTCTTTCCTTTTTTCCCCAAAATTCATCACCGTTTAATTCCCCTGTTGTTACTTACAGCACGCGCATGTTTAGTTCTCTGTTTTTGCACAGTTTCTGATCATTTTCGATCGGTCTGCGTCTTTGACGGCAACCTCAGCTCCTAATAATTCATCACTTTTTTGTTTTCTTTTCAAATTTCATTTTTTTATTCTTAGATTGAACGTGTTGTTGTTTCTGTCGGACGGTATTTGAGCATGGCATCTTTCACTTTTTATTTGCAGAGTAGCATCATTGGGGGTTGAACCCTTGTTTGTATTCGTGGTGATTGTGCTGTGGCATTATCCGTACAATGAAGAGGACTATGCCATGGAGTGATGATGACGAGTCATCATCTTCACATTCAGACTCTGAACATGATAGTGAAGCTGGAGGGCAAAACTCCAAAGGTATTATTTAATGCACATCCTCTTTTTGTCTAGTAGTTTTTATCACTCTGCTCATTGCTCAAACTTTGATTCAATGTGAAAGTTATGCACTTTGCTTGGTTATGACCAATAATGCATGAGGGAGTGACAGGTGCACAGAGTATCTTGGCAATTTACTCCAATTTAGCAATGGATGTGCATAGGTTCTTGTTGGGGTTATGTCGCACTCCCATGTTTTGTATTTTGTGCTGTGGGTATATTTGATGAAATTCACAACATAAATAGCCATTGGATTATCTTTCCTACTTTTACAGTTAGCTTTTTGGTGGTTAGGATGTGGATTGACGCTGACGCTTATCCTAGCAATATGAAACTCTGTCATTGGTTTAACCTTATAGTGTTGCTGTGGAAATTTTTGAACTTTTGGAGAAGGGTATATAGGGTATCACCCAAGGGTGGATAAATGTCCCTTGTAAAATTACACTGATGAATATCATTTTTCCAATAAATTTTTCCTTGGTAAGCATCTAATAGCTTAGAAGTATTGGCTAAATCAAAAAGATAACTGAGGGATAATCTTATGGTTGAGAGTTGACACAATTTGATCATGCCCTAAGCTGGTGTTGATAGTGATTACTGACGTAGATTCAGTTGTTGAGGGTTTAAACTCACCCCCAAGTTGAGTTAGAGCAATATAATTTCTGATCTGTCACTATACAGTTGCTGATTGGTTAGGATGAATTACCCATCGGGGTAATAATACATGGACCCTCCATTTTTACAAACACCCATTTGACCCATCCATTTTTCCATATCTCTTTTTTCGTATCATACATTCTATTGCATGTATCACTTCTCTCTTTTATTTCTTTATCTCTCTAGGTATTAATGGGCTTATGTATGGGTGTTTGCTAACATTACTCTTACCTATCCAATGCTAGCCTCAATTATAGGAGTCAGATTCTGATTTCTCTACATCGTACATGCATAAAAAGGATCGACTAATTTAAGTACACAGTTAACTATGTCGACTATTGTTCTATTTTGGCTTCACATAAATTCTTGCAAGAGTTTTTTTTGGCATCTTAAGTAGTAATTTTTCCGGGAAACTGAAATGAGAATATCAGAATTATTGAACCTCCATTCACAAATTTTATCCTGACTTGACTTGACCCTAGTTGGTGACATGGTGTTAGTTCATGAAATACTCGAGATTACCATATAGCTTTAAAAGTTTAACAGCAAAAGTTGTCTCCCTAATTTTGTCGCTGTTTGATATTTCTGTACTAGCTTTTGTGAATTTTTTGTCTACAGGTAACTCTAGGAAGCAGAAAAGTGGTGTAATTGACTTTGAGGCTCTGAGGAGACATGGGTATAGAGGTGGACCTTCAGTCCTAAAAGTACCCGCACCCAAAGAAGGGGATAACTCGAAGCAAGATTGGTCGTGGTCCACTGGAAAAGAAAAGCGTGCAGACAAGGAGATAGAAGAATCATATGAAGAGCGACAAAAAACAAGAGAGGCTATTTCCCAAGGAGAGCAGCTGCCAGCTGCTCTGACTAGGAATGACAAGAAGAATCTTTCTTTCTCTCAGAAGGAAAAGAGGAAGAGAGAGCTGGGTCAAGCTAGCAGGGGCAAAAATTATGTTGAAGAAGAGAAGAGGCTGTTGAGAGAAAATGGTATCTATTCTGGTTTTGATGCTTGATTTGCCACCGAAGAATGCCCTTCATATTGTTGTACAAAGGCACTCTCATTTTCTTCTACCGAAAAGGACTTGGTTGTAACTTGTAGTCAGTGGTTTAAAACTTGACAGAAATGATTAGGGGTTAGTTATACCCTTTTATGTTGTGAAAAAAAAATATATTAAAAAACTCGTTTTGGAGGCATTGTTTCTGGTGTTTAACTTATTTCGTTGAGGTGAATTTTTGGACTAAGATTTATTTCTTCAATTTTAAATATTATGAACTAATAGCATCTCTAGTAGGGATTGTTTAGGGGCTTCTCGAACTTGAAAGTTGCTCTTATAATTTTTTCTTTTAAACAATTGGTATTACAGTTCTTATGTAAGCAGCTTTTTTTTTTTTCCGAAAAATTTAGGACATAATTTTACGACTCATTCTAATTTCTTAAAGATTACAGTAATGAAGAGAAAATTTGTTTATGATTTTAATTTTAACATGACAATTTAAGAATCGTAGGTTTTACGCATACAGTTTTTAAGTTGTTCTAGCTGTACATTTTTTTTTTATCTATTTAACAAAGATTAAAACCGATTAAAAAGTGAACATATATAGATGTTATGATAAGTAGTTTTAGAAGCAAAGAATAAATTGAAAAGATTGTACTTTTAAATTATTATTATTATTATCATCATCCCTAATTCTTATTTATGTTTATAAAATATAATTATGTTGTTCTTATTTTATTATTATACCTATTTCATCATATTTTATTACTAATTGAATCCTAAGAGAACAAAAATAAGTGAACTTTTTTTAAATAACTATTATCAAACATGATAAGTAAATGTTTACATTTAAAAGAAATAAATTTTTGCGTTTGATTTTTCAATTAATTTTATTTATTTTCAAATAAACATTAATTGCTCCTCTAATTCTCATTCCACGAGTCTATGTATGTACAATATACGTATGGCATGCCTAAAATTACTTGGCTTGTAATTCAAAAGGGTTTTGAGTAGTGTGAATTGAGTTTGTAAATTAAAAAAAAAAAAAATCACGAAAGATGTGAAATATGAGTTTATTGAATTATTGGCTATAGAATAAAAACAATTAAACTGATGGATATAAAAAATTACTCACTAAAGTTTGAAAAACACAAGTGAGTTATACAGGTCACAAGTGAGTTAACAGGTCACAAGTTTCTCCATAATATTTTTGGAAGAAATAAATTAAAAAGTTCTCAGATGAAGTACAATGAGCTTATACATAAATTCATAAACTAATTCTGTAAAAAAATATTATACTTATTTTTAACTTAAGTATGAACTAATTTTAACTCATATTTATTTATTTTTTCTAAAAGTATTTATGTTAAGTTTGTTATACAATGTGATAAATGAAAGAAAAATACATCGAAGTTTATCCCGATCCGACCATCAACCACTTCACTCTTCACTCGGTCTTCAGGTTAAAATTGGATTACGAAGTACTTTGTTTGCGAGCGGAAAAGAGAGTTAATGCATCTCTAATCTCTATGCCTAAACTCCTAAACAATGTACTGATGAGAATCTCACCCTATTGATCGAGCACGAAATGATCACTCTCGTCTTCGGAAGTAAAAAAAAAAAAACAACTCACACTACGGAGAAATCCAGAGTATGTTGCTTAGAAAAACAAGTACTTCTTTTCCACATCGTCTGACATACAACATGCTCTAGAACACAGCAGGCATATGATGAATGTATGGTCATCACACCACTTAATTTTTTAATGGCAAGTTGTTCTATATTTTATTTTTCCAGATTTGAAGTTTCCTTTGAAACTCCGATAAAACCTAGCGTGAAAAATCAATGTGTGTGACTCTAATATTAGACAAAAGACGAGAAAGTTTAACATTTGGCTCTTCACTTTGTTAGTTGTGCCCATGTTTTCCGCAAGACAACTGCACCTTAGTTGGAATATGGTTTCCGACTATCCCAGTATTTTAGGCGTGTGCGCATCTCCCCCCTTAGAAGGAGCCATCAAAGAAGGGAAAAAAAGACTGACGGAAGAATATCTAAACAAGCAATTTATAGTCTTATTATTTAGTAAGTGGAGGAACTATTTGCATTATTGTAAAGTACATGTCATCCTTCGTAACTTGAAAATTTGAGTTACAAGGACATCTAAGCAAGTAATCAAATTCAAGGTGACGGTTGTCCACCTGCGTGGAAGTAAGTATCCATTCATAGAGAGGCCTTCTTGCCAAAATCTTGACATAATGGTAAAGCTGTAATCCACGTGAGATTTTATTGATCCTGCCCAAGCACCACAATCAGCATTACTGGTGATCTAAGAAGTGTGGACACTAACACGAGACACAAACATACTTTATTACCAGATTCAGTAATGTTGACGAATAAAATATAATGAGAAATGCTAATTAAACGAATAAATGTTGCTAAAGAAACATATCTAACATAGTACGGGACAGCTTGTCTGAGAGTATGTGGAAAATGAAAATGAGGGATAAAAAATAATTTATTTGAACACACAGTTCACATAAATTGAGATTTCCATCTACATTGTTATTTTTACCTATTTTAACAAGCGTATATCATTAGTCACTGCCAAAAAAAGAAATAAACATCAACATCATAATAAAGAGAAAAATATTGAAACAACGTGATACAATTATACACCGAAACATGAAAGCAACAGAATTACTAGTATAACGAGGCCATGGCTAATGCAAGAATAACAAAAGTAATTAACTAACCTTTACACTGAAAAGAACACTGCCATCTGAAACCTGTTCACCCACCGTAACTTGAAGTTCATGCACATAGCCAGAAGATGGTGCTTTTACAACATGCTAGAAGTACAGAACATTGTTGGTTACATATAACTTGCTGAATACATAAATAAAGCAGATAAAAGAGAAGTTTCCAATGTCACAGAGCAATTCTACAAACCTCCATCTTCATTGCTTCTAATACTAACACAGGTTGACCTTCTTCCACTCTTGTCTTGTTCTCCACTAGAACTTTGACTACCAAGCCTGCCATAGGTGCTACAACTGTCCCTCGAGGGTTGGCTGATGTTTCAACTTTGGGTTTGTCTTGGCATTCTCCATCTTCAGACAGATCCAGGCCTAACTTCTCTCTGAAATAATGATGATGGGATCCTTGCCAAATATGAATATGCCTTATTTGATCCTGAATTCCAGAGAAACTTCAATTTGTCTTATAAGCTGAAGAAATTTATTTGGCAACCAAGATGGATACAGCAGCCAAATGCTTTTACCAAATCAATCTACATAAACTAAAAAATCAACTATGCAGGGGAAAACACTTACCTTTGAATAAACAGCTACGTTAACATCATTAATTACACCACCAGCTTCAACTCTAAAATATCCATCTTTTACATATGATGCTTTGACGTCTAAAACAGGAGATCCATTTTCTTCTGTCTGGAAGAAACAAACAATATCATCTTGAATCCAGTTTTTAGATAATATGTGGCACAATTAAACAGGAAAAAATTACTATTTCATACAGTACCTCAATCAGGTATCTCCCATCAGGTTGACACGTGATGGTAAGTTTCATGGTGTTTGAGCTACCACTATCATATTCATTATCCCATTCAAGTTCCATTTTACGCTTAGCCTGATGATGAACTCTAAAAGGCGGAGAAGAATACCATATAGGGAGTAAGCTGTTGCCCCCTGAAAATACAGATGTAAATACCAAGGAAATAAACAAAGACAACACCGTACTTTACAAAACAAGAATGAGACAGTTTACCAGGAGGGTTTCTTGCCAATATGAAATGCTCTTTCTCAACGAGACATGCGGCTACAAGAGCTGCCTTATGTCTAGCAGCTTCGGATGCTTCTTTGACAGACACTGGATTGTTAGCATCTCCAAAGAGGTCATCTTTGTAGTTATCAATAAAATGAGTCTCCACATTGCCATTTGCAAATGCCTCGTGATTAGCTAGCTTTAGAATAAAGTTGACGTTGGTTGGTAAACCTGCAACCTGTGTAGGAAGATATTAGCAATTACTGGTTGGCAAACATAGAGCAAATTTTAAAAAGACATGATACAGCTAGAATGTTTTTTTATTTTAATTTAAAACTACTTGAATCTCTATTGTATATGGGAAGGGAGATGAAATGTCTTGGTATGTTCAGGAATTAACTTTTGAAGGGGCTTTTGTTTATTTTTATAAACATAACATAACTCTTTAATTTAAAAATAAAAGTTTGCCCTTCCTTCCCTTTCTCTCCAAAACCCAACACAAAAACACCCTCAGTTTCTTACATGTCTGTACACTTTATCACCCCCATCAGGCCCATGTCCACCCTTGCCCCCGAGGTTATAAATATAGGGTAACTAATATAACATCTCAACACAGCAAAAGTCAATTCACTGCAAAATCTCACCAACAGTTCACTATTGCACAGGCGATACAATAAATTTTAGTCTACCTGAAACTTTGACAAACTATCCTTCAGTTTGACCAAGGCAGAAGCACGATTTTCTCCCCACACCACAAGCTTAGCAATCATTGGATCATAGTGCATGCTAACAGTGTCTCCTTGTTTAACCCCAGTCTCCACCCGAACTGTCAAAACAGCAGATTTTCAGTAAGCATAAAAAGAAAGATCCACGAATCTGTATTGGAAATGCACGCTCTTCAAACAAATAAGTGAGGAAAATTTCTAGATCCACGGTAATAAATTAGGAGTTTAATTTTGCATATCTGACCTTCAGATGAGACTGGAACATGATAATGGTGTAGAACTCCAGTTGCTGGAAGAAACCCTTTTTGAACATTTTCAGCATAGATTCGAGCTTCAAAAGCATGGCCTGCCAATACCACAAAGACTTATAATATACAGAAACTTTAAAGTGTCTGCATAATAGATGGATGAAACTTTACACATGTTCTCACAATAGTATAATAAAGAGTTGACAAACACAAATTCATTAACTCGAGGTTAATCAAAAAATTCTATTTTTTTATTTTTATTTTCAGAAATACCAGCTCAGTTTGCCTCATTATTGTGTAAAACTTCAGAGGATGTCACCAAGATGACCTCCAGTAATTAGTAATAAATATTGGTAACAGTTTTTTTCATCTTGCAGATATTTAAACCTATTCATACCAGTTATACAGATTGCTTTATACTTATTGTGACTTTCCTGTCTTTCGGCTTAGTAGCTGAGAAACCAGTCAAATGTATAAGCTAAGCACATATTTTAGTTGAACAAATACTTGTCAATTCTAATCCATCAAAAAATCATTATGTTTAATATGGAACTAAGCAAAGAAAACCCTCAAACCCACCCTCAGTGCCACACAAAAAAATGACAAAAGGGTAGGAAGAAAATAAAGATAGGAAAGGAAGCATCACCTGATATGGGTACCTGTGATTGACTCAATGGAAGAGCTTCTCCATTGGCTACAAGAATTTGCCATTCAACAAGATCCTGACCAACAATCATTTCTGTGACAGGATGCTCAACCTGTAACAAATTCCCCATGTTATACTTTTGTAACCATTGATTCCAAGATGAAGTGACAGCAAAAATTAATACAAGCACCTGAAGCCGTGTATTCATCTCCATGAAGTAAAACTCGTCAGAGACTGTATCAACTATAAACTCCACAGTCCCAGCACTGTAATAATTAACTGCCTTCAGCCATCAAAAGAAATATGAAATCAGTGGACGATATAAAAGAGAAAAGAAAAAATATCAATAATTCTAAATTAATCTGGTCATGCATACAAGTTATCGAAAGATTTTCATACTCAGCACAAATCAATGAACCAATTATTTCAAATCTTTGAACACTAGATAAAGCTATTGCAAGCGGTCGAGAAAGTACCGTTTAGCATTTTGAAATAAAAGGACTTTACTGCAGAAACAACAGCTTGACCTAAGTGTGCACGCAAGTCAGTAAAAAATTTGTGCAGTAGATGAATATTGTACATTTATATTAGTAAACGAATAAATAATTAATAATCATCAAACTCATCCAAAAATCCTACTAATGCATTCATACAATAGCAACACACCTTATACCTCCAAACATACGTATCAATTTCATTAGAACATAATATGAGCAACCTTTGTTGTATTTACTAGGACCTATGTGGTGGTGTTTATATTAACCTGCTTTTGTAAGATTGAAACTGAAATAAATGTAAAAATTTAAGGTCTTAGTAAGACTAAAGCAAAAGCCAAAATACTAATTGTCTTATTCCTAATGTCATTTCATCCTCACAAATTTATCAATAATTTGAAATTCATAGTTGTTGTAACAAAATGCGACCCCTACATAATCTGTTAGCCCAAACAATAGTTTGGAGCTTCTAATTTCTTTCACCAATTTAACTCCTTTCAGATAATACAATTGATTGAAGGGATTGATATCAAAATCTAACTTTCCGTAGCAGATTATTTGATATTTGCACAACACATTTTCTTTCATTACAACTTCTAAACCATTCATTTATACACTTTCCTCATCATCACACTATCAAACCTCTTCACTTCTTTCTAAACTGCTTCCTTCCCCAACCTAACTACATTCCTTGCAAAATTGTCCTCTTACTTTGCCCCTGACTATTGTGTTTATCTATCTACTTTCTATTATCAACAATTAAGAGTCAAACATTAATATATTAGAAAAATTGTTAAACTATCATAAGGTTTGTCATTACTATATTAAGTTCATCAAACTAAAGAAGGAATAATTGTTTCGCTTGATCTTCTCACTATGTAGAATTTAGGTTTGTGAGAGGATAAATTGGTAAAGAATCAAATTTATATCACCAATAATTTTAAAATCCTCAAGAATCAAGGACAATATAGGGTATGTGAACACCCCAACAACTTATTGTTTATCTGTTGCAATTGGTATATAGCCTGAAGAAATTTCAAGGACCATATAGGGTATGTGAACACCCTAACAACTTATTGTTTACGGTGAAATTGGTATATAGCCTGAAGAAATTGTTAATGTGTTTATGAAAGTGTACAACTTTAAAATTATAAAGGAAATGATAACTAGAAAATATTCTATATATACATTGATTAGTACATATAAATTGTATTTTTAGTGTCTTAAGAAAATGTTTGTTCAAACTAATTTCATGAGTAATGATTATGTTGTTATGATTAGATATGATTGGTGTCATGAACTATGTTAAAAGTAGACGGTGACTAAAAAATGGTTTTAATATGATACATCTAAGGCGAGTAAGAGTAATGTATACCTTTCATTTTATTGGGGCCTGTAAAATTAGTTATTGTTGTGTTCTGTTTGACGTTTTCTGAATGTAGTGATGGGGTAATTGGATGTGAGATACCTATGCAACAGAGTTTTTAATTTATTGGAAGAAAAAAAATAATTCAGAGACCACAATAATTATTCTGACACAGAAAGATCTTCCAACTATATCTTAGTTTAAATTTTTGTGTTAGTTGTGTATCCAAAACAATCAGGACTATTTAGTTTGAACTTTCTAGATCACGACCAGTTCCTATATCTAGCTCATGTCATGGCTCTACGTTGATGATCATCGACCAGTAGATATAAAGCAATTCAAGTAGAATTTATGGAGTATGTATTCTTTTGTTTTCTTTATTTAGTTGGTATAATTTAAATTAAATAAATAATAAATCAAGATTATAATAAATTAATAATTATTTAAATGATATTTTCTAGAATTTCTTCTTGCAAAATGTTATACTTAAGATCTAAGTCAAATGATTCCATGATCACAATATAGTGATTAAGATATAAGTCAAATGATTGCTTGATCACATTATGATCAAAGTCAAATGATTGCAAGATCACTAAGATAAAGAAGACTGTAATAAAAAAAAAAAAAAAGGAAAATTAAAATTTTTTTAATTTGTGTTATAATTTTATTTATTTATTTTTATTTTTTTTTTTTTTTTATTACAGTCTTCTTTATCTTAGTGATCTTACAATCATTTAACTTTGATCATAATGTGATCAAGCAATCATTTGACTTATATCTTAATCACTATATTGTGATCATGGAATCAT
>Ga0099825_1004683_pt1 | contig 17847 bp, 2 predicted proteins | sample SiratroredBW_FD_76838 | JGI IMG/M metagenome (GOLD analysis project Ga0099825, IMG submission 76838) | Root nodule microbial communities of legume samples collected from California, USA - Siratro red BW | ecosystem: Host-associated > Plants > Roots > Nodule | place: USA: California | collected...
AAAATTAAATTAATTAAAATTTATATTTTTTTTTAAAAAAAAAAAATTTTTTTTTTTTTTTTTATTTTTTTGTTTAAAAAAAAAAAAAATTTATTAAATTTTTTTTTTTTTTTTTTTTAGATTACAACTTTAGAAACTCAATAGTTTTTTATTAAAAAAAATAGTTTTATAATGTCTAAATCTTAATAACCTTCTTCTAGGCCTTACTTGATAGAATATTATAGCCTATTCCACAAATAAATAGGATTTTTTATTATTTGATGAAGAATTTCGTATACTTTTAACGACTTTTTCTTATCATAATTTTATGCAACTGTGATAGATATATGTATTTTTTATATTTTATGAAATAAAAAAATTATTTCATATATCAAAGTGATGACTTTAACTAAATCAGAGTTTGCTGTAAAAACAAAAAATAAAGCAATTTTTTTGTTTATTTTGATTTTGAGGAAAAAATTACAAACCCAAATCAAATCCATCTAACCAATTATGGAAATATATAAAAATGCCATAAATATATGATTGTTTTACTTAATTTTTTTTTCTTCAATAACGATAACAAGATTAAATATATGATATTAACCTTATTATCTAAATCTCTCAATACTAAAATTAAGACGGTTTTAGTAGCCTAGTTTTATATTATAAATTTTGATAATACTGATGATTTTATACTTTACCATAAAGTATTTTCAGTATGAGGACTTTTTTTACAAGTATCAGAAGATAAGATTCCAAAGTTAATAAATTTATAATTGAGTATAAAATTTAATAAATTATATACTAAAATTAAAATAATTGTATTCTTTATTTTTAAAAATGCACATTTCTTTAAAATTTAAATTCTTTACTTTTTTTTTTAAGTTTTTATTTTTCAATCTTTTACTTTTTTTTTTCTTTTTTAAAGTCTTGGACTAAGAAACCATTGAAGGTAGATTTATCTAAATCTAAAATTTTTTTTTATTAGGATGAGTTTTTTATAGCTTTTGAATTTCAAGTTTTCTTTTGTTTTTTTCTCCACACTCGATATAAATTAGATGTATATATATCATGAACAAAATTAGTAGAGTTCTTGAACAATGAAGTTGTGAAAATGATACTAGAATAAAAGACCTGTGAGTTTGGTTGATATTAAATATTTTAAAAACTAAATTATTAATTAAATTGTTATTGTAAATTTTTTGTTTAATGGTAATGATGACAATAAATATATAGTAACATTTACATTAAAACGATTAACTTTACTATAACGTCATAAATAATAACATCCACAATTAGTTTTTAAGGAAAAAAAACGTATATATATAACATATATGTATACATTCAATAATATTTATTGAAAAATATACTATTAACAATTTTTTAGAAAACTTATATTAAATATTCTCACTACAAAATATTAAGTTTTTAGAATAAAAATAAACATACAATATACATGTAACTATAAATTTACATAAGTCAAACCAATCAAATCATTATTTTATTAAATACAAAATTAACTTTGTTAATGAATTAAAACCACAAATCAATTAAGTAGGGGATTAAAATGTAAATAAATTAATTAAATTTGTATCAACTTAGCTCTATAAAAAATAAAGTATTGTTAGTTTCTATTTAAATTACTTCTTTGAACTTTATTGATAATTTTAATTTTTTAATTTTTTTTTCAATGGAATGTCTAAATTTGTTTTTTTTTTTTCAATTTTAAGTACCTCAAACTGCATTCTTTATTATATGCATGTAGATAATTTTTCATAAAAGTGTACTATGGAAAATACTCGATTAAAATTTATATACAAATTCAGATACCTAATTATAAATAATTCAGAAAATTAAGAAATAGCTTAACATTTATACATGAAAAATACGTATGTTTTTAATTGCAAATACATGAAAACGAATTTTTCAATGCCATGGAATATCTGTGAATTTTTTATTACAACATAAATAAAGAATTTTTTTTTCTTCAAACTGAGAATCAAATAACATGCCACACATAATTAAGTAATAGTTTTAGATCAATGTACGTTAAAATTGAGCGTGTTCACGATAAAAACTTGAACGTGCTATTTATTTATTTATTTAATTGATTAATTCAGTGATGCTTCGTTGTTCTTGTTTGCCATTTTCTACATTTATATTAGTGACCTTATACCAAAACTTAAAAGGTCAAACAAAGTTAGGTATACTTGAAGTCAAACATGAATTATAAGATTCTAGTGATATTTTTCTTTTAGTAATGTTTTAATATTATATAAAATATATGAACTTTATTTCTTAAAGAAATTAACAATTTTTAGATTCAATACATAGGAAAATTATTTACATGTGATGTAAGAAAAATTAGAATTTTTTTTTTCGTTGATTGTGTCTAAAAGAGACTTTATGAAAATTGAATAATGAATATGTTATTATTTTAGTTTATAAGGGTAATTATAAAGAATAAAATATTTATTTTTTTATTATAAAGGATTAGATCTCAAAATTCTATTATATTTAACTTTCTTTTAAAAAATTTTGAAGGATTATTTGTCATTTTCTATTTTAAAGACCGTCAATTACAAGATGCTAGCTATTAAGTTAATCATATACTTAATTAAAATTTTAATTTTTTTTCTTTATTTTTTTTAAGATCTCAAATTCTCTATTTTTTTTTTTTATTTCGTTGCATGAATAAGGTCATGGGTAGATTTAAGCTATCGTATGTGAGATTAGATAAAAAAAATATAAATATCTGCTAATTAAAGTTATAATAATATGTTTGATTATTGAATCATATTTTTTAGAAGTGATTTAGGATATATGTAACTCTTTCCTCTTTAGAATAATCCTTTGAAAACAAAGGATTTCAAGATCATGAAAGTTAATTTAAACTCATGATTAGTTTGTTTGAGATTTGAGAAAATAAATAGATATAAAAAAAAACTTTAAATACTTAGTGAAATTGAGTTTAGATATCTAAAGATTGTTTATCATGCCTTGATGGAGATTTCTAATTGATATTCAAAGTAAATAAATTGTTTATGTTGTAGTTAAACTATTAAAGTTGATATTGAAATATTGGATTTTCTTGTATATTGGTACAACAATGAAACCGTTTATTATATTAAGACTGAGTTTTCTATATTTATTATAAAACATATTTTACCTTTAATAATAAATTAACGTACTTGTTACAAATTTTACATTATATATCACATGTCGAAAATACGTTAATTAACATAAGATCTCGTGTTTAGAAATTCATTCCACTAGTGACCATTACAATATTGAAAATGAGATTAATGAATTAAAAATACTTGTAAGAGAGAAAAGAAAACTATGACATTTTGGAATACTTTTAACTTGTAGCTTTGAAATTCTAATTGCCTTCTCCAATTTTTTTTTTTCAAATACATGTAACTAATTTTACTTCTTCTCTTTTTTAATTAGTTTAAACTGTATAGATTAAAAGATAGTTATCTCAGGCTTGAACATAATTACTACCAATAAAAATATTTGTGGTTTGTGAAATTTTTACATATATATTAGAAAAATAAAATTAGAAAATTATGAAATATTTTTTCTTAGTTGAAATACATATTTATGCCTGACTCAAATCATGTATTTCATTATATAAATAAACAAACAATATATCATTTTAATATCGATTTCTCGTCATCTAACTTAGAATTTTCATTATTCAGATATCTCCATTATGCATAATAAAAATTAGAAAATATTGTGCAAAATCGATATTAAACAACAAAACACGTTTGAAATTTTTTAACAACAAAAAACATAATTTTAGTTCTAATTTCCTCTAAGAAGCTCTCTTTAAGTGTGTTTTAGATTAGATGTTACGTTTTCATAGTTAAGAAACTTATTTTTGGAATCAATTTTGTATAATAAACATCACGCATACTTAAACTAAAACAAGATAGTGACAACATTTTTAAGTAAAAATATAGATAAACTTTAGAGTTTGGAATAAACTCTCTACCTCAAGAAATTTTTTTGTGATTAAAAGTGAAGAGATTTAAGTAAGTTCCTAGTGAGAACATCTAAAAAAGAAAAATATCATAGAAATTAATGAATTATAAATGAAATATAAGGTTTAAATGAAGGAAAATTTACCTTGAAAAAAAAAAAAAAGTAATAGACTAAAGAAAAAGATGAGAAGTGTAGTCTCTCTCTTTTGTTCTCTCTAGGTGTTGAGAATGAGAAGAGAAAGTGAGATAACAAATATTTGATTTAATATTTAAAAGAAACATGTCTTGTAAGACAAGAAAAAAAATATTTACATATCCTATTTTACCAAGTTATAGTGGTGAAAAGAGAGGAAGAAAATGAGAGAATTAATTATTTGATCCTTTTCTCACTTTTTGGCAGTGAAAATTGGAGAAAGAATGCAAAACTTCTCCACAATTATAGATTAAGCCATGATCATAGAAAAACTAATTAATTTCTTACTTAATAAAAGAATTAGTTAATTCTATAATCCATCACAATAAAAGAAGTATATTGTGCCAAATCAAGCAAAATGCACTCCTCAACAAATTAATGTGCCATTAACTAGAGGTGAAGCATGAGTTTTTCCTTGTGTATTTGAGCCATTGCTTGAGTTTTTATTACCAAAGTGAAAGTGAAAAAGGAAATATGATTCTTCAACACTCTGCCTCACTCAAAATTAATCTTGTTCAACAAGTAGTATTTTTTTCTCTTTAAATTTCTTCTGTTTTCATGTATAAAAAAAGGCTATTTATAACACAAGTTGTATATTTGGAACGTCAACTAAGATTTAATAAAAAAAAATGCAGAAAAATAAATTATTTGTGTCAATCTAAAAATTTGCAACTTGTAATTATTTCTGAACAATTGGTTTCCTTTCAGTTTCTTATTTTTTTTTAATGTAAAAACTATTTTCTTTTACATCCACAGGAAATTAATTATTTCAAGATTATTTTCCAGCAAATTTGTCTTAACAAAACTTTTTTCTAAATATATATTTTTATTATAGCAATAATCGTTCATAGATCTAACTAAGTATTCAAATAAATTAATTTTTACATCTATCTCAAACTCATCATTATGTTATGTGTCCCTGAAGCTTTAGCCTCAATAATTAAAAAGAAAATAATCAGAAACTGTGTCAATTATTGTTATATCTCTGGTTTTCATAATTTCTGTCCTGACTCCATAATTTTTAAAATCATCATTTTATCTTTCATAAAAGTAATTTTTATATTATTTTTTTCTGGAAACCTTCTGAAATAAGTTTTTTCAAACTTATAGAATATAAATTCTGGAACATGCTTTTTTTAAGAATACATGAAATATATTCTGAAAATTTTGTAAAACAAAAACTTCATAACAAAATCTTCAGAATATACATGATATCTTTCAAAACAAGGTTTTTGGAGTAAGCTTTTAAAACACATAAAATACGTTCCAGAATGGAGTTTGCTGTTATTATAGGGTTGCTATTAGTAATAATGGGGTGCAAGAAGATAAAGCTGTATATCTTATTCCCAACCTGCTCAATATTGGGCCCGTTTGGGTCTCGAGCCCTATTTCATTAATTTCTTTACATATGGAAGTCTTTTACTTCATGATCAAAATGAAAAACTTTGTCTTCACTCCCTCCATGAAGGCAATAATTCCAATACGATTATGGTCAAATTTGAATAAATTTTTTACAAAGTTTTATAGAAGAAGAAAATAAATCAATTTCTTTTGTAAGTTGAAGTCAATTTAAATGTTAACTTTCTTAGATGTTTTCTCATTTATTTGCTTTTTAAAAGGTAAAGTATATAACTTCCTTAGAAGTCTTAAAAGTTTTAGGAAGTGAGTTGTTTAGTTGTAATATGAGTTATTTATAAAAAAAAAAAATTGTTTTGTATGTGATTTTGACCTCCTTGGTTGTATTAGTGGCTTTGAAATTATTAATATTTATGAATTGTTTGCTATTTGTATTAAATATAAGAGTGAAAATAGAAAATATAAAAAAGATATAAACATAAATGAGGTGTTTGGATTGAGGAAAAAAAAAAATGAAAGTGAAAGAAAATGAAGAAAAAAATTGTGACTGATTTGAAGATGTGATAAATAAAATAATATTTTAATTGATGAAATTGTAGAATTATTAGTTATTTCTCTCAAAATGAATTTAGAATTAATGATAGTAAATTATTTATACCTACTACCTACATTTCGATAAAGCATTATTCTAATATGATCAATGAACTTAGCTGAAAAAGAACTACGAATTATTTAACATTGCTAATACATCTAAAAATGCAGAAAAAATATTTTCATAAAATAAAACTGTAAGGACTTGGAAAGTAGCTCCAGAGTAGAAGTGGTACACAAAAATGACATATAAATATTTTATTATTATAAGTAGAAAAATCAGTTATTTAAGTTTCATTTCAATATAATTATCATCTTTTTAAAATAATCTTTTCTTTTTTCCTCCGTCTCCTCTCTGCACTTTTGACTTCGTCCTTTATTAAACTTACGATTAGAGATCACGGTTAGACTTATAGTAATGATTAAAGTAATGTTTTCTAATCAAAAGCTTTATGAGTAAGTTCAGTTTTGCTCTTATTTTTTAGTCATTTTTTTATATTCTCACTTATCTGGTTAGAAGTGTTTGCATGTGATGTATGAGACTCCAAGAGTAGTCTCGGTTAGTTTTTAGTTTTGGTGATGTATTCAGATCATTGATCAAGACTATGTGGTTCAGGTTAAGATATCTCTTTTAACGTTGAGGAGTTGGAGCTCTTTATAAGTGTTCATACTTCTAATCAAGTAAGGAAAGCTAGTTTTGTCTTTCAATAGAACCTTAGGTTAGAAGATTTGGATGTGAAGGTAGCGTTGTCACAAGTTTTAAATTTACTTTTGCAAGGCTTTCTATCGAGGGAATTAGAATGGTTTGATTTAGATTAAGTGTAAAAGTATAGAGATAATAGATTTTGATGATTTGGTGATTTATATGTTGATCATGATATTGAAGAAAATCTTGAATGTGATTGAATTGTTTGCAGTGAAATCAATAATGAATGTTAATGAATTCGTTTAAAAATCCTTATAAAAATAAAAACTGAATAACTGATTTTTCTTATTTTTGTAGAATTTTCTTTTAAAAAAAATATTTGGGTGTGATGTTATTTATCTCTAAAACTAAATTCTATGTTAGTTTTTATTCTAGGGGTATTATAGACACAAGTATTTTCTTTCCTGAAAATCTATGCCTTGATCTTAACCATCTCAATCAACATTTTAACAATATCATATCATATACATATACTCTAATCATTCATTCATTTAGTTTTTAATCTCAATCTCAAATATCTCAATAATTACATAATCATCAGTATTATTAAATCTCATGAATCAATCTATGCTACCAAAATCCATAAATTACAGTACAAAAGAAGCAAACAATCAAAACAGGAAATGATTTTTTTTAGCTTAAGTGAAAATATTCTCGCTTGAGCGAGAATTCCCCTCACTCGAGCAAAAATATTTTCGAGACCAGTCCAACTACAGTGTTATTTTCGTCTGAGCAAAAATATTCTTGCTTAAGTGAAAATCTGCTCTCGCTTGAACAAAAATCTTTTTGCTTAATTGAAAATTAACTCGATAAAAATCTAAATTTTCACTAGAGTCACTTGAGGGAAATATGCAAAATCCAATTTTTCAAAAGAGTTAATTTTCTAAAGCTTCACAACATCAAAATCCTACAGCCGTATTAGTTAGCTCCCCTTACCTTATTAGAGGTAGAAGTCCTCACAAAAGTTCTAAAAACCTAGATTTTACAGAAACCCCACCTATATCACAAAACTTGTGATCAATAATCATACTACAATACTATGACATTGAACCAACAGAGACTTTGTCTTATGACTCAGAGGACACATGCAAACACAAATATTAGTGAGAAACAATATATAAGACTGACTCTAAGAAAGAGGAGCAGAAAATAAACTTACTTAAACTAAATATCTGATCAGGTAAAAGTACTTTGTTCTCCGCCACAGAGCTAAAGACGAACTTCGATAGTCAATCTGATGACAATAAGAGTTATACAATTAGATAAAAAGTAAAGAAAATTTAGAAAAAAGAGTTATAAAAAAATGTAATTTTAGAAAATAAAACTTAAATAACTTCGCATTTCTATTTATATAAACTTTAATTTTAATAATAAAATATTCAAATACTTATTTTAATTTTAATTATGACATCTACTCTACAACTATTATTTAAGAGCTTGCACCTTACATCACTAAAGTTATATCAATTATACCACTTCATTTTTATAAAACCAAAGTTCGATCACGACTTCTTTATAATAAACTCGTTTTATACTATTACATCTTATTTATATATATAAACTTTTCAAAATTTATGTATTTCAATAATTTTTTACTAAAATTGCATTATTTTCCTAAAAATCCATAAGTTTTATGTTTATTTACTTGGCTTAGTTTTGTACTCGATTGAGACAACCACAGGAACAAAAAAGAGCTACTACTTTCTTGATCTTTTCTTTCTTCTCTTTAATAATGTTTCCCATAACATGTACACTTCTCCACGCTCTCCAAAAATAACCAATTTCAGAATAAAAACATTAAATCCATTGCAAAATGATAATTATTTAATTATGTTATATTATATTTTTATATATCATCATCTCCATGTCCTTATTCAGCCGTACCTTAGATTCCACTCATTCACTTTTTTTTTGTTTGAAAAGTGATTGATTATAGTGACGTTATGTCCGTGTCAGTGTCTTCATCTCTGTTCAACTGTTCCGCCACCCTACAACTCTGCCATCGGAGCTGCTTCCTTGGGTTCCTCCAAACTTTCTCATACCACCACACTTTCCTCTTTCTATGCTTAAATCACCATTTGGTTGGTTTCTCAATAGGTTAAACTTGCTACATCAATTTCTCTAAATTAAGTTTTAACCAATTTATAAATTTTAAGTGTTCTTTTAATTAGACAAGAACTGTTTTACTAATTTTTTAAATATTTTTATTTTTATTTTTATATAAATATTTTATTGTTTGATTTTATTATTAATAATATAATTATTATTTTTGTTTTTTATTGTCAATTCGATAATCAGTTTGTTTGTTTCTTTCTTTCTTTCGCATCATTTCACCCACCACTCAATTTATTGTTTAAAAAAAGAAGTAAATTGATCTAAAAATTAAAAAAGATTGTAGAAAAAAATTAATACAATAAATTGAAATAAATTTTAAAGTTAACTCAACTAACTTGTAAAAAGACATTATAAAAAAGTTGATTAATAAATTAAAAATAAAAAAATATTACTAAAAAATGATTTTAAACCATATTCAATCAATTTATATATAACTCAGGTGAGATTATATATATAAAAATGATTTAATAACAGTTCGATACATCCACAATTTTATTAGAATAAATTTTAATATTATTTTAAAAAATAAACTTTAAATATAACTCAATTTAAAAAAAATTATTTATAAAATAAAATTTATACATATTTATAAATTATTTATTTATAATTGATGTATATAATAGTTAAATTTTTCGAAACAAATACACAAATCAAAACAAAAGAAAATACTATAAATAATCAATATAATTTTTTTTAATAAAATTCACTTTAAAATGCTTACATTTATGAAATTTATAAAATACTTACAATTTAATTAATCAGGTTTAGCATATTAATTTAAGACAGTATAAAAACATTATTTAATTAATTAAAAATTTAAGAAATAAAGATATAATTGTATACAAATTTGGGGATTGAATCAAAGTTATAAATTCTTTTAAATTGTGAAATTGGATGCAATGTGGTAAAAGGTATGTACAAGATTAGGCATAGTGTAGGAAAGTGAACAATTTTCTAAATTTGTTGCAATTTGGTCTCTGCAATCAGCACCACTTTAGTTTCATTCCTTACTATTTCCAGATTCTCATTCTGCTATCACATTAAATGTCACAAATTTGTATTCTCTTCTTTGCAGAATATGAACAATTCTTTCATGCAGCATTGCAGCACGTGAACTTAAATAGTTAAAAATAAGATAATTCTAAATATGTTTACCATCATTTATTTATTAAATAGTTTTGTAAAAATCAACAGGCTTATCATATGAAACCTTATAATTGGATTATAGTATTGTCAGCATATTTGAATTATTATTTTAATATTATAGGATTTTTAAAAATATATTGTTGGAAAATAGAACATTTGTCAATTAATATAGGAGTTTAAATTGCCATTACCAATTCATATTATTTTTTCCTGGTAAATGACAAAAAAATTAGGATTATGTTTGGTTCAAAGAAAAGGAAATAGAAGGAAAGAAAAAAAAAATTGAATTGAAGAGAAAGTAAATAAATTTAAAAAAATTTGAACTTTCCTGTTCAAAATCATTTTTTTCTAGTTTTTCTTCAGTTCCATTTGGTAGAAAGAAAATAATAAACAGAGTGAAAGAAAAAACAAAATAAGAAAAAAAGAAGTGAAGAGAAAGGTTATTCAAATGAAAAGAATAATTAAAAAATAATGAAAATAGAGATAATTTATGAAATAAAAAAAAATAGAAAATGGAATAATATTCTTGCTTATTTATATTACTGTAAATAAAACTATAAAAAAATAAAAACTAACATAATAATTACACACCCGTCGTAAACCATTGTGGCTTCAAAATAGATACAATAAAACTGAAATATTGGCACATAATTATTTACAATCAATCCATATTTTAATAAGACTTTTTTATATTTTTCCTCATTTAGTAATTTTAATAACTTTTTTTATATTCTTTTTGTATGTCCTATGTGTTAATCTCACCTACCTTTTTTTTAATAATTTTTCATTCACTCCTGTTCACTTTCACCCTTCTCCCTTTTTTTTATTCTATCAATCTAAGTCAAAAAAATAAAATAAAAATTGTATTTATTATTTTCTTTCCTGTAAAAACGTACCATAAAACTTATCCCTTTTTTTATCATGAAAATAAAGAGAAAGTGATGATGAAAATACACTTTTATTTTTTATTTATATTTTTCTCTCTTATTTTATTCATTCAAACAAACAATACAAATAAAAAAGAGAAGTTATTATATATAGGTCTAAACTAAATATAGTGTGGATCCTAATAATTATTGTGGTAGGCCTGCTATGCTAGCTGCTGCAATAACTGATACATTGCTAGCTGTTGCCAGGTTTTGTTGATTCTCATTGTGCTTTTTCTTTGGTTTCTTCTTCTTATTTTAAATTAATTTTTTTAATGTTAAATTTGAAAAGAAGTTTCTAAAAATAGTTTATTTGTGTATTTTTCTTTTCAAATTGATTATATTATCATTAAAGTGCAGTTTAAAGACTTAAGTTTCGTTCTAACGAGATTAAATTGTATTTTCAAGACAACATACTATCATAAATAAAATAAAAAATAAAAAAGATAGCTAAAGAAGTTGTTTTAATTTATTTGATCTATCTTATAATTTTAAGAGTATTAGGATTAGATAGACCATTGTGGTGGTAAAACAATGATGTTAGAAGTTTGATTTGCACCAGATTGGCGAGGGAAAAAAAAAAAGATTTGAATTAGCGTGAGATTGATTTTTTAATTTAGTAGAGATGTTTGTTTTAAAAAGAAATAATGTAAACATTTTATGTTATGCTGAGAATATAAATTTAAATTATAGATATTTAATTATTTAGATTAAAAAACTTTGCAATCTTTCTAAATTATCAAAGAGTACGAATGAGAATATAGTAAAGATTTTTCTAACTGATCAAATATTTTAGGGTCTATCTATATTCTATAATTTTTTTAGTATTTTTAGAGTTTAAGTTGAAGTTATAAATTCTCACAAGCTTGGTAGGAAAGAGATAACATGGTGTTTCATTGATTTTAATGGTTTATATTTTTGAGTGTTTTCTATGTGTTTTTATATATAGAAGTAATTTCTTAATCTTAATCTATATTTTAAGTTCTATAGTTTGAAAGACAAACGTTCCCCCAAATAAGCGTGGCTAACTTGATGTGAAAATTGGCATGGAGTAAGATTCTAGCGTCTCAAAGAGTTATAATATAATATTTTTCAAATATAATGTTTAAATAATCTTATTTTCAATTATTTAAATATTTTTTATTTTCTTAAAATTTAAAAAAATTATTTAATTAAAAATTTTAAAAAATACTTAATTATATAAAATTGGATATATGTTTATCTCTTGCAAAGACATAAACATATTAAAAGAAATATTTTTCTCGTAATTATTTTATTTAATTATATTTATTGATTATAATATTTATTATTTATTTTGTTTAACAAATAAATATGATAAAAATAATTTAAAAATTATGCAATAAGATTATTAATAAATAAAAGTTTGAAGACATTATAGTTTGAGATTTTATCTTAAATATTTAAATGAGTAAATATTATTCACAGATTATTTTGTGTTATTCTGTTAATCATCGTAAAACTCATTTATCCTGATTAATTATTATAAAATTAATTTAAATATTTATAAAATAAAATAGATTATAGTAATGAAATTGTAAAAGATGATTTGTATAGTGTTTTGTGATGAGATTGTTTACCTGATATTTGCTCTTACTTTCCTATTATGTCTATCGTATATCCTATTATGTCTTTCGTATATGATAAAAGTAAAAACACCAACTTAAAAAGATGTACACACCAAACTTTCTAAATTGGTTCTTTGAGGTGATCATAACAAATCTTCTATCTTCTAGAAATAGGTTGAAATATAAATATCATTGCTAAGTTAAAACATAAATATTCTACTTTTTTTATCACCTAGACGAGAGAATGAAGTGCATAAAATTTGAGAATAAACTTAGGCCTAAATTGAGAAAGTAACGAGAATATTAAAAAATTATTATTTTCCTACCGTTATTTAGAATTGTAGATTTCAGGAAGATTTTTAAATAGTTTAAATATTAAACCAAAATATTTTGGACCCTAACCAGATAAAAAGAGACATAACGAGGAAAGACCCTACAACCATTAGTAATGGAAACCTCAATCCAATCAATTTTCTTCAGGAACATCTAGCCTACTTGTGAATAATCAAATTAGGTGCTTTAAGTGTTGACATGAACATTATACTGAATTGTCATATTAAAGGACCTATTTGCTTCAAGTGTGGAAAACCTGGCCATGTATTTTCTCAATATGGACAACAAAAACCAGCTTCAAATAATTTTGTACCCAAGACAAGACCTACAACAACAAAGAGAGTCTACACCATAACTAGAGCTGAAGCTGCTCAAAACCCTAAAGAAATAATTGAAAGAATTATTAAAAAATAGTTCATTCGTCCTAGTGTATTACCTTAGAGGGCTCATATTTTGTTAATTAAGAAGAAAGATGAAAGTTTCAGACTATATATAAATTATTGTCAGTTAAATAAATTCATCACAAAGAATAAATACTCTCTCTAAAATAGATGATTTGATAGATCAACTAAGAAAAACATCTATATTTTTATAAGATAGATATAAGATCAGAATATCATCAAATTAGAGTAAAGGAAGAAGACATAGAAAATTGCATTCAGAACTAAGTAATCATTATGAATATCAAGTGATGCCTTTGGATGTGACCAATGCTCTTACAATTCATGGATTATATGAACAAGATTTTTAGTTTGTTTCTGGGTCAGTTTTTAGTTATTTCAATGGATGTCATTCTTATTTATTCTAAGACGCTTGAGGAGCATGGAGAACATCTTTAGACTATTCTTCAAATTTTGATAGACAAACAATTGTATGATAAATTACTTAAGTGTGAATTTTGGTTAGAGAAATTGTATGATAGGAATCCTAGGTTTACTTCTAAATTTAGGGAAAACTTACATCAAAATCTAGGGACTAAACTTCATTTTAGCTCAATTTGTAATCCCCACAAATAGACAGTTAGAAAGGATAATCCAATCCTTGGAGGATTTATTGAGAGCTTGTGTATAAAAGGATTTTAGTAGTTGGGATTGATACTTGTTATTTATTAAATTTACTTAGAAAAAAGATTTCCATTCTAATATAAGTATGGTATTCTATAAGGCATTGTATGCGAGAAAATGTGAAACATTATGTTAATTTAAGTGTGGAGAGAATTTAACTTAGACCCTAACCTGGTTCAACAAACCACAAAGAAAATCAAGATAATCATGAAAAAAGTTGAGAACAACCGAAAGTAGATAGAAAAGTTATGTTGATAAGAAAAGATGGCTTCCTTAAATTCCTAAAACGTGATCATGTATTCTTGAAAGTCATACCAATTGCTAAAATTGATAGACTAATAAAATGAAAGAAACTTACACTCTGATTTATTTGGTCCTTATCAAATTCTCATAAAAATAGTTCTTGTTGTTTATCAAATTTCCTTACCTCCTTTTTCTTTTCTAATGTTCACAATGTCTTTCATGTATATTAATTAAGAAAATATATTGACCTTTCTCATATAAAAATGATTGATATAATATAATTAAAAGATAATTTTACATTTTAAACAATGCATATACAATATTATAATTAAGAAGATCAAACAGTTGAGGAAAAGACAAATTCAACTGTAAAAACTCATTTGAAATAAAGGCACTTAAAATGCTATATGGATTAGAAAAAAAAATGACCCTCACCCATTTTAGTTAATAAAAATTTTGAGGACGGAAATTTATTTAAAGAAAAAATATAACATTTCAAAATTTATAATGCAATATTTTTCGAATATCATGTGTCAAATTATATTATTTCCGAATTATTTAAATATTTTACTATTTTCTTAAAATATTATAAGGCCTATTATTAAAAGAGAGAGAAGAAAGAGATAAATTAGAGAGAAAAAGAAAAAGCAAAACAATACCCAAAACTCTTGATACAAGTTGAGTATATTACCTTCCGTTACTGAAACACTTCATTTTATTTATTTATATTATTTAATTATGTTCAGTTCTACACTTTTTTATTTTATTTATTTTTATTATTTAATTTTCCTCTAATTGCGTACTGTGTAATAACATAAAAAAATATATTTTAAAGTAAAAGACATTTTAGAAGTCTTTAAAACTATATATTTTGAAATTAAGACAAAAATCACCTATATGTTACTAAAATAAAATTAATATAGTATTACTATTGATAGAAGAAACATAAGAAGTTATTTAATATATTATTTCCAATTTCAATCACTTATCAATGTAACTTGTATTTCAATCAAAATATAGACTATAGGTTATATCTTAAGATAATCAATTTTCATATTTATTATAGTTTATTATCCCATGTACGATAATTAATTACGATTATAGAATAATCCATTATTTATGAATGATTGTTTTTATGCATTGCAAGATAATCAATTATCATTTAACTTAATCAATTATTTTTTAACTCAATTAAAAAGTGTTTAGAAAATAGTTAAGAGGCTTTTAATACTAGCTAGCTGATGACTAGTTTGTAAGTTGAAATACACTAAGATAAAAGAAGGAAAGAGTAAGATTTTGTGTTGTGAGAAGAGGCAGAAGAAAACAAGAAAAATGAGAAGTCAAAGTGATGGTTATTTTGGTAGAAGATAGAGATTTTTTTTCAAATTTATATTTGAACTCCTACATACTTACTAAAGTCACCCCTACTAAAATGGCCTATGCCATCCAAAAGAAAACCCAAAATCTAATCACTACTTCACCCAAAATACAAATATCAATCATCCTTTAAAAATCTAAAACTAATCCACATATATTTCATAATACATTAAATGATTATCTCATAATACATTGTAGAGCTTAGATATAAATATAAATTTATTTATCACTTTTCAGATTATTTCATACACTTATTTTAAGTACACAAACAAGATCTTATAACACTAGCTTAAATTTACTAAGAAAATTAATGAATTTTTTTTTATGAATTTTAAAAATTGTAATTTGTGGTTATTTTTCAACAATTACGTGAATTATTGTAGCGAAAGATGGAGAGAAGATTTTAAGTCCCAACTCAAAAGAAAGAAAACCACGTGAATCATAGTCATTGTGAGAGAGCAATTGTGTGAAAAGTTCAAAGATAATAGTAATAAATTTGGGAAATTCATTTGTTTGGCAGCTTTTGATGTGAGGTGGAATATTTTCTTCACATTACAATGTTAGAAGTTTTTACATGTGAATATTGTCTTTATGTCATTCATAATATGTATAAAAAAATGCATCTGACAAGAGTTTGTTCAATGTGCTTGGAAAATGTGAAAAAATAATAAAGATAGGTTAGACCTAGTTACTAGGTTTAAGAACAAAACTGGAACCAGTTTTCAAAGAAAAAAAACTTGGGTGGATCAAACTTTTATTTAAGCTAGTGGATCATACACTATCTAGGAAGAAGTAAAGATTTTCTTAAATTTTTTATGATTTACCATTCAAAAATGAGGAATCGTGTGGTTATCAAGGGTCTAAGGTCTCATGATTGATCTTACAAATTCATTGTCATTGAAAGGATAAATTATTGACTTTATGTGAGTTTGAGAAGTGCTTTTCTCCTTCATATTTTGATATAATGGTTCATCTAATATTTCACTTGGTGTGTAAGATACACATACCTAATTAAATGTTCCATTAAGATATTAAAAAGGCATGTGGCACTCACATTTTTTCCTATGTTTATGAAATGATGTGACACTTATATGATTATAAAAGAAAAGTTTAAAGTTAATGATGTATAAAAAAAATATCACCACTCTAACCTCAACCATGGTACAACAAGTTCAAATATATTATATGCCAAAACCCACCTTTTGAATTCTTTATCTTTTGTTGAGAACAACATTCAACATATAGAAAAATAGGAAAAAAAAAACAATTTTTAACACACTCTATAGATGAATTATGATTCATTAAAAAGGATAAAAAAAATTTATGATTGTATATTTTTGTATTTTAATAATATTTAATCAGTAATAAAATGTGTTAGAAAAAATTATAGAATATATTTACTGGAGAAAAAACTATTAAATAATTCAAAATCACAATCACTAATTTAATCTATCTTTATTATATAATCTTGATTAATTTGTAAAAAAGGTTAATAACAATCGCTTACACATTATAGATGAATAAGATAAGTATCTAAAAACTTCTTCTATTTGATTTGACATGGACCCTTGACATTAGCTAGAAAAGAAGTGTTAAAACCAAGTGAAGTTGTTAATGTAGTGTTGTCTATAGCCACAATTATAGAAAAATAAACATAGTGGGGGACCACTTCTCCTAAGATGAGGGCATTGGTCTTGTCTCTAAGCAAAACCTTTGGTGTTGAAGGGTATATAGAATTAGACAAAAGGGTATTTGTCTCTGACATGAACCACCTCAATGGGGGACAAAACCCTAACATAGTTGACATCAAAATGAAATATCACAATAAATTTAGGGCACTTGTGGGGTCTTTGCAATCCCAATCACCAACAAATTGCCTGCATTTTCATTAACAACATAACCCCTTTGTGTCTCTCAATAACACAAAACAAATCAACCCCACTCTCTTTGACACTACACGTTTGTTTAGAGGCCAATTACTCACTTTGACCCAACATCACAAGGGAACAATGATAGACCCATTTTTAATTAGCCCTTTCAAATGGGGTCCTCGGTTTTCATTTTTAATATTAAGATTAAATTATTCTCTTCATTATTTTATGAGCTTCTGATTTTCATGTACTCACGTATAGTTAGGTTAGTTACCATCATGCCATGCCACCACTATTTGTGTTTAACATCAAATATATTCATTGGATTCAAAAAGTGTTTGCATATACACTTACATTCACAAGGGA
>Ga0099825_1004684_pt1 | contig 17845 bp, 9 predicted proteins | sample SiratroredBW_FD_76838 | JGI IMG/M metagenome (GOLD analysis project Ga0099825, IMG submission 76838) | Root nodule microbial communities of legume samples collected from California, USA - Siratro red BW | ecosystem: Host-associated > Plants > Roots > Nodule | place: USA: California | collected...
AAAATTAATATATATATATATATATATATATATATATATATATATATATATATAAAAAAAAAAAAAAAAAAAAAAATTATATATATATTACAAACAAAAATATATTAAAAAAGAGATACTAAGAAAATTAACAAAACTATTAAAAAAAATGTCCCATTAATGTTAAGTATACTTTTATAATTTTAGAGATTAAAACGTACAGATATAAGATAAATTTGATATTGTTGATCTTATCAGTTAATTTTCTTAATTGTCATGAACAAAGTATATTGTTGATGTTAAGAAAAATAATAATCATGAAGTTAATTAGGTCGTGTGAAAAACACGAACCAGAGCAAGATTGATAGAAGAATGCATAATAATTAAATCTAAAAAATAGGATTAACGCAGCTTATTTTAATAAAAAAGATAAATTCCAAAGTTAACTACAAAACTAAAAATTGCCTTCAGCCATAAAGTGAAACTAAAATTATTTTAAAATGTCATATAAACATTATTTTTATCAATTGACAATTGTCACCTACTTCAGTAAACAATTGTAAAGCACTGATGTAATTGCTTTAAATTATTAATAAATTTCAATTAACTTGCAACCAACTTTTCCTTTTTCAACAAACTCAACCTTTTTTATTTCCAAACATAGCCATAAACCAAACAAGAAAATGGAAAAATATCTTATGAAATCGATCATGGTGTACCATTGTTGTTATCCATTAAAAATGGTCCGAACACACGTAACTAAAATTCACAAACGTTAAAGCGAAGCATTGTTGTGAGAAAAAAGCGCGTTTGAGTTTGTGGCTTATGGTCCATGGAAAGTGGAGGGAGCATGCACACACCCTCTTTCACACATTTACAAGTGTGTGAATTTTATTTGAAAAAAAGACAACACCTAACCTAAAAATAACCTTAAAAAAGCACTTCCAATAATTAATAATGTATGCTTCAAATGATGAACACAACTAATCAAATCACCTTGTGTTATTGGTTTCTAAGAATGTCAACTTTTAAGAAGATTGTGGATGCTATGATAGAACTGAAACCAACGTGAAAAAACCCACTCAATTTAGTGGACTACAACAAATTACCACATTTCATTTGTGCATGCATATAGTTAAGTCATCATATCATTTATAAATATCAATTTTTCAGTCCAATTCTTCATAATGTATATTCATATATAATTATGTTATTGATAAAAAAATGTATACCGAATTTATCGATGATTAATATTTATCCAAAAATTTAATTAATAAATTTTAATAGAGTCTTCTATATATAATTACGTCTTTCTCTTATAATGTATATAATTTTGTTTTAATTAAATTAAAATTTGATATGTGGTATAATTTGATCTAGTTTTGAGAGTTATCAAAATAATTACTTCATGTGTAACATTAAAGCGTTTTGCCCCTCAAAGAAACATCTTTTTACATATTACTTGAAATGAAAGATCTATTCTCTTTCATTCTTTTGAAGACCTTTTGTATCATGACTAATATATTTTTATTGTACTATCTTACTATTTTTATATGTATTATTCTAAGAAAGTCTAATGCTATATAATTGAGTAAGAATTAACTACTTATATTCGAATGAATTAGTTATAATGTATAAACTAAAGTTACTGATCAAAATTTTAATATTTCTATTTTAAAATTATTATAGCGTTAGTATTTAAATAATGTTTATAATTTTTTTTTAAGTTTGTTATGGGATGATAAATTTTAAATATTTTTTGAACTTAAACTTGTTAAATATTTTTTTTATATTATTTAAATTGAAAAAATTAAAAAAAATATGGTAAATATTTCAAATTAAAAGGAAAAAAAATTAACAACAACTCTCATTGATAATGAATTTGATAAATGGTTTCAAATAAAATGAAAAAAGTGTTCATTTTATTAGAATGAAATCTTAATAATATTTATTTATATAGATAATGATTGTTATATATACATTCAAAATTTACTTTCTTTTAATGTCAAATAAATATATTCATAATTTACTTCAAAATTTTCATTTTAATTTAATGGTAAACCAGTAAATATTTACTTGTTTTAATTTACTTCAAATCAATAAATTTAAAAAATTACATCAATAATTTCAATCATTGACATATATAGTTTTAATTTATATATATAATTATTTTAAGCCTTAATTTCATTTATGTATTTTACAACATTATCTATCGGGTTTACTGTCATTTTAAAAACGAATTCAACATAGTTTATTTCAATTTCATTTTTTTAAATTACGTGAAGAAAACTAATATAATGAAATAATTTACCTAAGCTTAAACTAAAAAAGAAAAACTAAAATTTATCATAAAAGCTGAGCGCGTTTCAAAAGTAATTAAATAACATTATTTTTAAAATTACACTATTATAATTAAAATCGAATCACAACATTTTAATTGATAGCATCAATAATTTATTTTAAATACTTATAATTAATTTATATAAATTTTAAAATAGGTATAAAATACAAAAATATTAAAGAAAGGTTGCTTAGCTGACCACTTCTTCAAAATTAAGTTGAAAACTAATGACGTCTTAGCTGTAATTTTTTTTTAAACATTTTACCTAAATCAGAAAATTCTCTGTATAATTGCTAAATTTTGATGCAAAAGCAAACCACTTTTCCCTTACAACAAAACAGCCAATTTTGAAATAAAGATGGAAAATTTGTAATTGTATGACTTTTCACTCTCTTTAGGTTACTTCTCAAATTAAAAGTGGACTCAAATTCACTTTTAATCTAGAATTTCATAAATGTGTAATTTTTTGTCAATATAAAATTTCAATTTCGAATTTAGTCTTCTAATTTAAAAAAAAAATAAACTATTCTTATCAAATGTTAATATACGATATCCAATTAATTACAACAAATATTACGCACGTGTAAGTAATAACTGTATAAATTATTTTAAGTATTAATATTAGATTTCACAATTAACTTCAATACATGTTACTTTAATGTTTTGGTAGACATGTTAACATTTTTACTGACAATTGAATTACTCACTCTGCATCTTTTTTAGACGTTGCATTAGGTTCTTCAGGGAAACCAATAAATTTTGTCAAGACTTTAATAATATTTCACTTTTCTTAAATGTGACACTTAGGAAAACAGAGAAAATAAACATTACAAAAAAATTATAATTAAAACTTTATAATGACTAATATGATATATTCAAATAATTATATATTCATAAATAGATTCAAACTTAAATTTAACTGTTCCGGTAGACTTAGTTACACATCGTTTGAAAGTTGATGTTAAGATGAATTTGTGTATATTTTTTGTTTTAATTATTCGTGAGACGTAAGGAATTCCAATTTTAAAACAAATAATACTTTTAATATAGTGTCTGATGTGGTGATTGATCATAATAATATTATCTTAACTAACTTGAAATTAAAATAAATTTATATTTTTCTCTGCATCTTTAAATGATTTTACGTAAATTTATATTGATGAATTTATTAGTAGAAAAATGACTTTCTATATCGGTTCTGAAAGACATTCTACATTGGTCCTAGAATCGACGTAAATGTAAATGACGTAGAAAATCTTGGACATATAGCGTCAGTTATGCAACCGGCATAATATGTATGTCATTACAAACGTCGGTTAAAAATAGAATTCGACATCATATACCAACTAAAACAACTAAATTATAGCGTAAGAAGTGGATACTACGTTGGTTGAAGCTGAAACCAACATAATAGAAGATTTTTTACTTCGATTGTAATACAACTGACGTAAAAAATATTTTTTAAAAAACAAAATTAATAGGTTGATAAATCTCTAATAGATACCAAAAAAACATCACAAAAAAATTATAATTTTCTAAAAAGTATAGATATGTGAAATCAAATATTACAATTTAAAAAAATAAGTGAAAAATAACAAAAAAAAAGACCCTAAACAATGGAAGGGATGGGTTGAGAACTCTCAACTGACGTAGTATCTCTATCATCATTTCAAAATTTTCAAATTTTAAATTTTTATTTTTTCAGTTTTTTTATATGTCAGTTATTTGTGAAACCGACGTAAAATATGATACATTACGTCTGATTTGTGTGAATCAACATAATATTTCTTCAAATATTTACAAAAACACTATCTTATTTTTTTTTTTATATCGGTTTTTTTAACTAACACTATATCCTGTGTTTTTTTAACTAATGATTGTTGTCTAGCATGAACAACGATAATTAATAAATTACCATTCATAATCAAAGTAATATAAATAAGTCCTAATTCATGTTTTATAAAAATGCTCCAAAGGAGTTAACTGTTGAAAGTAAAACAAGTGCTATTACAGTAGAAATTAACAAGTGTCTGAAATTGGATTAGAGTTTTTGCATGCGTAAAAAAGCAAATGAATACGAAGAAGAAGAAGATGGTGGTGGTGGTGGTGAGAGTTTGGGAACAGCTGGAACATGCTAAGATTCAACAATTTTCAATAAATTAATACACACTTCGTTTTCAGCAGTCATAAACCTCACATACTTTCATTCTACACATTATATACGAACTCCGCGTTAATTTTCTTTTTCATTTTTCTTCTAATTCTCTCTTTAGTCAACTTAATAATTAATGGTCTTTCGATCGACATGTTTTAACCGTCAAGGACTTGTATTTTAAAGGATTCACCAATCTTATGTTGGATTCACTCTTTATTTTTCTTTATTAACATAATTTTTTTAGGATAAATCTGCCACAAAATCACCAAACTTTTTACACCAGACAAAACTTTAAAAACAACCTTAAAAAGATATTCACATCTTCGAAAAATGTTCGACTTTTTTTGTCTGTCTTTTTGAACCGAAAAAGCGTATTTTACTTTATGTTATATTTTTAGGAAATTTTATGTATTTATCTCCCTTTAATTTTGATAGGAATAAATTTATCTGTAAAATGTATTTTTCTAACATTCAAAGTATTAAATATTATTTGAAAAATATACATTTTATCACGTGATGACATTGTTTATAAAGACTATTAATAACATTATTCATAATGAATTAGGATTATCATGATTTTTTAAATTAATTGTGACTACATAAGCTAATTTATTGTATTTAATTAATGTTAATAATAGTTAACTTTATTGACATGAAGGATTGATTATATAATCCAGTCAATTAATTAATCAGTGATGATGCTCTTTTCAAATTTTAACTGAAAGAAAGAAGAACCTTTGGTTCCACCGACAAGAGTTGCTTTACGATTAACAATAGTATCAAATTATAAATTAACTTTAACCAAAGATTCTTAAACATTCCTTAATATTCTTCAAAATATTTTATAAACCTAAGGGCAAAAACAGAGCCCCACCGTAAGTAACATCGGTCCTGCATGGAATCTCCAATATTCAATTCAAAGCAAATATTTGCCTCCCAAAAAAAATAAAAAAAATTCAACAAACATTGTTATAATAATAATCATCTCATGATCCCAACCAATTTAACTATTATTTTAAAAATATCTGACAAATTTCTACAGCACCTTCGTTTATACAGGTATAATGCAGATAATGAATTGGAGTGAGGTGTTTTACATTGAATAAACATTTGAGAAGCCAAATTCATTTTCATTTTGTAATGAATAATTAGTTGAAATAAAGAAGATTATCCTTGAAGACTAGTGGAAGAAATATATATATATAGAGCCTTGATTTGATTAAGAAAAATGAAGAAGATGAATGAAGAGAGGGAAACAGCTGCAATGCAACAGACATTGACTATGAATTAATGAGAGAGTGATTAGTTGAAAGAGAGAGATTAGTAATTAATGGAATGAAACAAAAATATAGTAAAGAACATTATTTAACTTTTGACCAAATTTGATTGGGATCTTGTGGGGCCCAGTGTTGGAAATGGCGGTGTTAGGATCATATCTTATTTTCCTCTCTCAACTATTTGACCAGACCAGAAAATGTGCAAACTTTAATAATTTTTCCTCTTATTCACAAAACAAACACCACCCTTTTTATCCGGAAATTCAGCTCCTCAAATAATGGCCAATTACCATTTTATTAAAATTATAAGATGAAAAATAATTTGAGACATATAATATATAGTTTAAAAAAACAGAGTAAGAACATTGGGAAATATTAAACGACATGCAACTTTTTCTTACTGCGCGTCCGGGCCATTGGCATTGTGATCATAACCATTGTTTTAATATCTTTCAACTTTCATATATTTGCCCATATAACTGAGGACAGCTTGCTTCGTACGTATTTTGGTACTATATAAACCTTTCTATTTTCACTAAGTGTAATCATTTTTCTTCCATCATCAGCATAGAGTTCAACCAATTCACTTTCGAGTTTATCTACCTACTAACATGTTTAATATTTTGGACATACTTACTTTTTGTTTAGTGAATATCTGATGTTACTTATTGTTTATGTGTTAAAATTTATCATGTTTGAAAATGTTTTTGTAAGAGACCGGCCAACTCGAGTAGTTTAAAGTTTGAGTAGTGGTGATTGAGATTAGAGTTTAAAAATATTTTATATATGGAGATTGAACTTCTATTTATAGGTATTGTAATGAGTACAGAGTATTTGAGTTTAATGGGTCAGTCCAGTGTAAACCCAATCTGTTATAATTCATTTTAATTTGAATCCACTCTTATTACATTTCTCTACGTGTCACTTATTGGTTACATGTGTCATTTGTCAACCAGCACGTAAATGAGATAATTTTATCTTTGATCGACCGACGAGATGAGCATCTGGATCGGTCATCTCGACATACAAGAAGGGCGTAATCAAATGATTCAATTAGTGTGTCTGGTTGATCGTGTAGTACAATAAAAATTTTGTCAAACATTTTACAATTATGATTTGAATATAATTATGATTATCTTATGAAGTATAATAATTAATTCACAAACCATAATTAACAAGTTGATTAGATTTATTTGAATTTAATTTTTTTAATCTAAAAAGACTTCGAATATAAATAGGTAAAACATATAAGCAATAAAAAGAATACTTTAATATTTACTAAACTATATCTATTCAAACCGATAAATGACTTTTATAGTTGTATCTTTATTAAGATAAAGAACTTTAAGTAGAAGATTGAATACCGAAAATTAAAAAAAAAAAGAAAAAACCTAAAGCAGAAAGTTATAAAAAAACACTTAAGAATATATTTTATGAGAATTGAATATCTTATAGTGTATCTATTATATACAAATAGATTTTTTTTATTTTTTTTTTTTATGATGAGGTTTACAAGGCTAGCATTGTTCTTGTGGTTGACACATGGAGTCAAAAGACTTGAACACATTGACTTTCGTATCTTGTCCAATGAAACAATGGCTAAACAAAAGTATAGTGCAAGACAAAAGAAGCCAAAAAGGTTAAGGGTTTTACGATTTTGGTGGAGTTATAAACCCCCCTTGCACATCATCACAAACCATAAATCAGCAACATGCAATAATGTACGATGCACTTCAAGCAGTTTCAGAACTAAGAAATATTTGTGAAATGATAATGTTGTTGAAGATGTTTAACGTTTGTTTCAACAGAAATTCTTTCGTGTATGATAATCCTGATTCTTGAGAATTATAAATTTAGACATAAATAAGATTTGTTTTCTATCATTTTTTTGAGAATTACTTTATTAAATTAAAGAATAATACGATATTGTAAAAAGCGTAGTGAAAAATCATTTTCAAAAAACATAGTTGTGTCAAAATATATTTTTAAAACAAAGCAAAATATGATAAACAGATATTCTCAACATCCGATTTTTTTAAGAAACCTAAAAGCTTCATATGTATCTCATTGATTTCAATATATTTTTTTTATTGGAAATTAAATATATTGAGTGAGATCATATATTTATAAATGGTGTCGTAATAAGTTTGATGAGAGTGTTGTAATAATTTAAAAAACTTAATAAGGTATATTATGATTAATTTTGATATCTTTCTATTAAATAGGTTTATGTTTAGCTTAATTTCACAGAAGTAATTTGTAGGTAAACACTGGATCATACTAATATATTACAATTCATTTTTATTACTAATTAATATAAAATTTCCAACAGTATTTATTTATTTTTTACTAATTTTCATTTAATTTTTAAAAATAAATTATTGAAAATTTAATTAAGTTTACGTGTTTCTGTATGGTAGGTGTTAAATATTTGGAAGGTTTGGTAGTGTGATTAAATGGTTATGATGTGTCTAGATTAATCAATATATCACACTCAAAACTCATTTACTGAAATGATGTGAATATAGTTGATCTTAATGGTGTAAATTGAGGGGAGAAGTGTGAAAAAGAAAACTAAGTGAGAAAGGTTAAGAAAAACAAAAAAAGAAAAGAAAATGAGATTTTATCGATGCAGCAGAAGAAAAAATAAGAAGACTCTGTCTCTCTGTGTGTGTCTCTTGGAAAATAAGTAGTTGGGCCTACTAATTTAAAAGCTTATATGATTTTGGGCTTTCGAAATGTTACAATGAAGATTGAACAAAATCTAAAATTCAGCAATTTATTAAACGAAATAGAACACATGCAAATTGACTTTGGTTGTAGTTGTTAGAAGTATATTAGAGAAAATAAAATGAACACTATAATATTTTAATAGCTAACACGTGATTGAATGGCACGAGTGACACTGAATTCAAAGAGTAGTGTAATATGAAAAATCTAATTTTGTATTATATGTTATGATTGGTTTTGAAAACAGCTGGAACTGAATGGAACCATGCACTTTCATTTCCATGTTTTCAAACCAAACTTTTCATTTCTATTCCAAACAAAGGTTCAATATAATATAATAGCACAACCTACGCGTACACACCGTCACTTCAATTCACCACACCAATTTCACTATTTTTCTATCATTTCTGAACTTCTAAAAACACCCTATATCTTCTTACCTTTAATAAAAAAAAAAAACACCTCAAACTAATATTGATTACTCATGTTTAATTACATTAGTGAAAAATCAGAAGAGATGAAAGATTTAACTTTCTTCTTATGCCAAATTATTTAATTTGGAGATTGTGTAGGCAATTTTTTTTCCTTATTGAAGCTAATTCTTATTCTAATTTCCATAGTTTATGAGTTCAACGCGTGTTTGAATGAGGTACTGTTCCCTTCAACAAAGCCATTCCCTGTCCTTGTCTTATTCTTTTATCCTTTGCTTTATCTTTCTAATAATTTTGGACCCACTTTTACATTCAAATTTTCTTCATTATCCACCATGTATTTATTTTTTCTTATATCTTCAGCTTTAAACAGTGAAAAAATTCTAGTACAATCACAAACATGTCCATGTCCAAGTCCCAAAAACGAGTTTTAACAGCTGTTATTATCTAAAATTGACTAACTTGGCAGTGAAAAAATTTGTACATTTGATTCTAGAAGAAGAAATCAAAGCACAAGCATAACCACCATGTGGGTTGGTGGTAGGTAAATAAGTACAGCACCAGGCACCGCCATTTACTTACTGAACAAATAATATTTTTTTCTCTTTCTTATTTTCTACCCTTTTATACATACACCAACAATCTTGGCCTAGAAGATGTGTCCCTTCTTTAATGATAAACAAAACAAAATTAACACCAATCACCATTTTTAAAAATAGGAAGAAGAAATTAAGCACAAGATAGGGAAAATGAAAGAAATTTGTTAAGTAATGGCATAAACTAATCCAAGTGTTTATTGTGACATCACATAGATTGAATAATGCAAAAACAAAGATAGAAAAAGTGAGTCCATTGCTCTCTCACTGACAGCATGTTCCCCACTTACGTGTAACTACGACGAACCTTACCTCTTCTTCTTAACCTTACCTTATATAACATCACTTCACTCTCAAACTCTCACCAATCGCATTACACCAAAAGCTTTACTAAAAAAAAAAAAAAAAAACTATTTTTTTCCGTGGATCAAGAACCCACAAGCACCATGCAACAATGTGGAACAACAACCTCAAAAACGACAACAACATCGTACCGTGGTGTTCGACAACGAAAATGGGGTAAATGGGTGTCGGAAATTCGTGAGCCGGGGAAGAAAAGCAGAATATGGTTAGGGAGCTACGAGTCGCCGGAGATGGCGGCGGCAGCATATGACGTGGCGGCGTTGCACCTCAGAGGACGCGCCGCCAAACTCAATTTTCCTGAACTTGCGGAGACGCTGCCACGTCCCGCCAGTTCCAAATCCGAGGATGTCCAGGTGGCAGCACAACAAGCGGCATTGAGGTTCGCTACGTCACCGACAATGTCACATAATCAAATATGTATCAGTGAAACCGGTAACATTAACAGTAACAATAACAATAGTGGTGTGGTTCCTGTTCAAGTGGGACTTTCAGCTACGCAAATTCAAGCTATAAATGAGTCTCCATTGGACTCACCGAAGATATGGATGATGCAAATGGCAGAGACACTTAGGTTTGGGTTTGGTGATGAGTACTCCATGATGATGGTGTCTTGTGATGGTGATAATGGTTATGCCATGGAGTTGAGTGGATGGGAAGAAATGCATCATGAATCCTTATGGGACTCTCCTGAATATATGTGATTCATCATTACCTAACACTTGGTCATTGATGATCAATGTACCCTTGATTAGGGCATTCTATTTATTTATAAATGATTCAAGAATCATGTGGTTTTAGTAAGATTGATTCAATGAAGCAATAGGGTTATTTAATTTTGCCAATTGCCTGTTTTGTGTATATTCTTAATTATCCACTTGCTCATTCTTTGCTCATAAATTGCTGGTCATAGTCTCCTTTGTTAGGACATAAAATTAGCTTATATCATGTTATTTTTCATCTGACACATGAAGAACTTTGCATTGATGAATGTCTTGATTTGAGAAGGGAGAACCTGTTTCGAAAAATTGTTTAGGTGCTGCTTAATATACGTTTGTTTCACAGGATCTACAATATTTAAAAAATATTAAAAAAAATTCATAACAATAAGATATGAATTATATTAAAAAAATTGATGCAACTCTTAAAATTTTAAGACAATAAATTTGTAAGTTTTTTATGTAATAATAATTTTTTATTTTTACTTAAAATAAAATTTAAAATTATATATGGATCTCTTCCTAGTATTTAAAGTTCTTATTTTTAATAAAGTAATCCAATAAAGTAATCCAGTATGTTTTAACTGATTTTCTAAAATAAACATGACTAAATTTTTCTACTTGATGCTCAACCGATTTAATCTCTACCCACCAGAAAATTTGAAAAGTATTTTAAGAATTATAGCTACATTTTGTTTGATCAAACTTGTAACTGCGTGTGAATGTTCTTTTTATAGAAAGAGAGACAAATTTCAAAATCATTTTTTATTTTCATTACTTGGAAAACAATCTATATACCATGACTTGCAAGGTAAAAAGATGAAAAAACATAAAAAGTGACTTCTAATATTCAATATATTACATATGTCACACTGAGGCCACAGGAATAAAGTTGGGTTTTGACCTTCAACTTTTCCACTCTATGCATCTGAGTTCCCGAATAAGTCGTGGTCATTTTATTTAGGCAATTGTTTCTTTCAACCTACACCTTATTCGCAGAAGAAAATGATTAAAATACTTTCTTGTATTTATAATTTAATAGATTATAAATTTAGCATTTCGCAGTATATTTCTTGTATTTAGAATTCTGAAACCTATTTTTAAAATATATTTCTTAAAGTGTAAATTTACATTCTAAAATATATTTTTCAGAATAGTTTTCTAAGAAGTAAATTTTATATTCTAGAAAGGGTAACAAAATTTATATTGTGAAAACCTTATTTGAAAAGTTAAATTACTCATTTTAAAATATAGTTTATGGAATATAAAATTTATCTTTCAAGAAACTTATTCTGAAAATTATACTCTAGGAAACGTATTTCAAAATATAGAATTTTCATTTCGGAAAAAATTATGAAAATAAGTTTTAAAATTTTCATTTGAAATAAAAATATAAAAAGCATTTTTTGCACTGCTGAAATTGACAGGAGACATTCTAGAATTAATATGGTACAGAAAGTAATTACCTTTTACTTATTTAATTTCTATGTAATGCAAGCAATTAAAGAAGGGTGTGTAGGTACAAAAATGAAGATAAAGAGGAGAAGAATAAATGAATATAATAATATGGCAATCGTCTTCGTAAGCCGGCCAAATCTATTACGACCTAGTGTGCATGACTTTTGCGTTATGAATTTGCAATTCTCATTTGACCGTCATAAATGACATTTCTACTTTCCAAGTTCTAACCAACACCACTTTTGAAATTAAAGAGGGTGTTTTTTTTCTTTGGAATATTTAATAAGATTAACTACCACTGTGTGACTAGAGTGTGCCACCCGCACGCATGACACACTACTTTTATGAAATATTTACAAATAATAAAGTAATTCATGCAGAATTGTATTTAATTTGTGAATGTTTTGGGTTGAATAAATGTATACATGAATTATATTCGATTCTTCCCGAATTGATTATGATTCCACAGACAACAAATAAGGCTTCCTCTCAGGCAAAAACGATTTTGGATAACTCATTTTTGTTTATCCTTTATTATATTTTTAATGCTGGGCATCTGGCTGATATTTACTAACATTTTTCATTCCTTGAGGCTTTTAACATATTGAGTTAGAGATTTGATGGATACTAATTTCTCCCGCGGAGGGCGAATAACGTGTAAGTTTCCCCCCCTTTTTAATGGCAACTTAGAAGCTAGTTAGGGATCATCTCCCAAAATTTCGGCCTGAGAGAAAAAAAAGTAAGGAGTAAGTAAATAACTGAGTATCGAACTTTTCAAATAATATTCAAATTCAAAGTTGGATTGAGATGGTTAAACGGTTTTTAACTAAATGCAAAATTTCATATACAATTTACCTATTTAAGATTATTTGTTTGTTGCACAATTATTCTAATGTCATGCGCATTTAAGTTGCACAGCATTTAAAATACTGTAACATCTAACTGTTTGCCAAAAACAACATTAAATGGTGTTAAAGATTACCACTTTTTTGGTGAAAAGTTTAGGATTATAACTTGATCATTGTAATAGTTTCAATCAATTTGTAATTAATATATATTTAAATTTGATTATATCCACATGAATCACCACCACAGTTCTCCACATTCCATCACACAGCCTATTCTCAAACATATTCCTTTCACAAAACAACTTAGCATTCACAAACAGACCAAGAGGCATATCTCCTCTGTCTTGCAAGTACGAAACCTATCAGTGGTCGGGTTGCAGGCTTAGGCATCTATTACATCAAGACCAATTACAGTGCCTCTACTAAAATATCACCATTCAAAGCTCTGCAGGGTCAAGATCCTCCTTTCCATCGAAGGACACCACAATCCCCTCCGAGATTAAGAGGTGAGGGGTATTGATTGACGAGGTGCAGGTTCAGAAGAATACGGAGAATCAAATATCAGGGCCTGGGCCATTAGAGTAGGAGGCTGGCTGTCGAATGTTATAACTATTTACTAACTTTAAACAGTAGTTTCTTATGTATTACAGATCCAGTCCTACCAAACTGACAGCCTATGCTGCGTATCCAACATCTTAAAGTTGAAAATATAAAATTTAAGAATGCGAGGAAGATTAGATGTATGCAATAAGATTCAGTCGAAGACTCTCCAAAACTGCTTAATCTTACGATCGAATCTCATTATGTTTTGCTTGAACTTTAGCCTACCCACCCCGCTCCTGGAACCATATTCAGCTAAGCAAATCAAAGTACAACGTTAAAAAATTAATGAATTCAGCGAATCACAATAAGGAGCTGTGTTCCCATTAAAGAAATGCTGATAAAAAGAATGTTTCAAGATATAATTTGTTACACCAGCTAATGCTCGGCTGCCTTTTTTAGAAGCAACGCAAAATGAATAAAATAGCATTGCAGACCAATGTAGCCTACATTATTTGCCAAAGATACGGCACTTTCCTGGAAAAACTAAACGTCCGAAAATTAAATCTCCAGATCTTTGAGAACACACTGCAAAATTGAATGAACGAAACTGTATAATCACTGTGCAGTGGATTCTTTCAGATATGCAATAAGATCAGCACGTTCCTGGGGCTTCTTGAGACCAGGAAATACCATCTTAGTCCCTGGAATATACTGCATAGGAAACCAAATCAGCAAGGGGTGTCAGTGACATAACATGGAGGGGGAAAAGACTTTTCATTGTCACTGTGTAATATTAGTTTATTACAGAACATATTCAACACGGTAGAAGACACTAAATCCCATAATGAAAATTATGTAGTCTGTACGTGATTGCTAATTTATTCAGAGAAATGGATCCAATATATAAATGAGGGAAGAACACAAATTAGAAGTAACTTCTAGCATATATTATGGAATTCTCAGTGCACACAGTGCATTGTACATATACCTTTAAATTTAAATATAATTTAAAAAGAATAAATTAAAAGATACATTAAAGAAGAAAAATATCGCATTGTTAAATAATTAATAAAGAACATAGTACAATAAAAAACACCCCATTGTAATAATTTTGATTTTATTTTACATATACGAACCAAAGATGCAAAACTTTTGAAATCAAGAATTGAATTACAGAAATAATTTGTCTGAAACAACTATTAAAACGATATGATATGTCAAAAATCATTGCACATTTATAAATATAGAAAGTTTGATTTAACGTAATATAGTATGTAATTTTACATAAAAAAATAAATTGAAGCACTTGATTTTAAAAGGGATATCTTTAGAGAGGGAGTCACGGTCCACCCTTGCCCACCACTGTATCCATCCAGTTCAGGGAGAACATAAGTGAAGCATATCTCACATATAGTAATTAATAGCCGTTCATATAGAAATACTATATAGTTTTTGTTGTACCTTTTTGGGGTTAAGCAAATAATCGTATAGTGTCTTTTCTTCCCAAATCACGGCCATGTTCTTGTTAGCTGAAGAGTAGGAATATCCGGGAGTAGTGCCTGATTGCCTTCCGAACAATCCATTCAGATTGGGACCTGAGATTGTCAGAAAAGGGAAAATATTAGAATAAATAAAAACAGCATTCCAGAGTGTGACCGAAGGAAAATAGTTATATAACCGGTAATGGATTGTTTTCAGATGAGTGCCAAAGAAGCAATCTATAAATCAGTGACAATGATCAGATTGTTTAGTAAGAAGAATTCACAAGCACTGAAACTGGAAAGCAGTGAATGTCTCAACAATTTGTCCTGCAAGTGAATTTCATTCTCCTTTTGTCTAGAAGAGCATATCAACTAGAGGTCCTAGGCTACCCATTGAAATCAAATTTGGTCAAAGCTACAGCATGAATGAGGGAAATCAAATTTGAGTGGGAACTTTCCTCATTAGGGATGGAAAAACATACTTGGACAAGTGTAAAGTTGTAAGCAATATGCGCATTTTTAACATAGCCCGCAGCGCATCGAATAAATTTCTCGAACCAAAATACATGTTGTCTTGGCAACAGTAAAAAAAACACCAATCTTAAATGTCTCAATTACTCGTTCTAACAGGTTTTGATTGTGCTTCAATAAAGTACAATTCTATTTCTCCAATCATTATCACACCAAAGAACAAGTAAAAAAACAATAGGACTAATTCAATCTTAAATGTCTCAATTACTCGTTCTAATCGCCAATTGACAAGATCGTTTCATTTCAATCAAGGTTTAGATTCTGCTTCAAGAAAGTACAATTCTATTTGTCCAATCATTATCACACCAAAGAACAAATAGAAAACAAATAGAACGATTCATCTTCAATTCCTAAGCCTCAGCACAGGTATTTCCCTCATATTTCTACAACAACGAGGAAGAATAATAGATTCATTCCATGTCAAAATCCAGTAAATCCTTGAATCAACAAACATTCAATCATTAACTTAAATGAAACACGCATAATCACTTTAACGGAGGATCCAATAAAATTACAGAACGTTCTTAGTTATCATCAACCTGAACGTGCCACTCACCAAAACGAATCCAATACTTAAACGCACTATTCATAAGAAACAAAGGATAGATGCATGTACAAGGCACAACAACAATTCCATATCACTACACAAATCAATTAACGCGTTAAAAGAAATGAAATCAAATAAATCCACAGCGTGCTTTCCAGATCTATGCCTTATTACGCTCGCACAGACCTAGATCGAAACAATAACGATAGGTAAAAGGAGAAATCCATGGCGCTTTCGAAAAAAGGCATTAATGACGAGAAATAAGAATAATAATAATAAAAAATAAAAATAAAAAGAGTGCTGGCCTTGCTTGTGACCGGCACCTTTTTCAACGGTGTGACACTGAGCGCACTTAGTCCTGAAGATTTTGTCGCCGGACTTGGCATCGCCGGGAGGAGCTTGATCGAAGGACGCCATTCGCGGAGGAAGGCTAATAGGCTTTTTGGAGGAATCAAGGAGAAAGGAATGAACTATTCACAATTCATGCAATGAGCGTTGTGCATGTCTATTTATATATGAGGCTCAGGCGGCAAATTTGGAACGCGGTCGCCACGGGACTCTTAGGGCCAGCCCTAACTTTTTCGTTGACGTGGACAGTTTACAACGCTCCGTTTTATTTATTTATTTATTTTTTATGATGGTAGCGTTAACTTGAGGCGAAAGTCAAGTTTGACATGTGATTTGTGTGTGGCCAAACCCACAGTTTCAGTATTTAATACTTTCTCCATTTAAATTACTTTTTTAAATTTAAAATCTAAGTTTTTATTCTGGGGTCTATTATGTTAACAACCTGTAACAATGTTTCTGGGTGTGTATTAAAAGTATTTCTAATCTATAGGTAAAGACTAATTTTTTAAAACAATTAGGGAGGATTACAGTTTTAAAAGGTTATGACAATAATAAAAAATAAAATTAGAAAATGGGTTTCTTGGTAAAGTTGAAAGTATAGTTTAATGTGGTTAATGATTGTTAAAAGATTTAATTGGTAGCTTTAAAATTTCAATAGAATTGTGAGCAACCTTCATAGTCATTGACAAATTCAATACTCAAATATTTGTGTGAGGATGCCTAAAAGACACTTTAATTCCACCTTCACTAGGTTTGCCTAGTTTCTTAATAAGAAACAACCAAAAAAAATATTTTCCACAATTACCATAAAGTGGGAAAGATAGACACTCACAAATAGGTTTTTTTCATTGAGACATTAAATTTAGTATAATGTATTAACATTTTGTTACCATTGGCTATAATTTAGTCTCAGGTTATTGTCAAAGATATAAAAATGCCAAGAGACAGTGTCCCTTATTAAAAATATATTAAAAGAAAAAAAAGAATGGCAGGGACCCTTTATCATATGTAAGAAGTGGTTAATTGAACTTTACAGTTGGCGGTTTAGTAAAAATAATGAGTAAAACCAAAATTATGTGCATAATTTTTTAATGATGATAAAAAGATATAAAATTTAATTAAAAAATTCAAATATTATAAAAATTATTAAAATAAAATAGTTATTTGTCAACTTTTATAATATTATAATTACATAATATTTGAGGATAATGTAATTATAAAATTAATAAATAAATTAACTTAATAAAAGTAAATATATAATCAAATGCCTACACTAAAAAAATCGTTATAAAGAAAAATCCTATATTAATACTAAAGAAAATACATAGGCTTTCTAAAATAATATTCAAATTTTTATTATATTAAAATAAAATAGTTATATATATATATATATATATATATATATATATATATATATATATATATTTAATATATTTTTTATATATATAAATTATTTTTTTATTTTGATATAAAATATTATTTTTTTTTTTATTTTATTATA
>Ga0099825_1004685_pt1 | contig 17843 bp, 8 predicted proteins | sample SiratroredBW_FD_76838 | JGI IMG/M metagenome (GOLD analysis project Ga0099825, IMG submission 76838) | Root nodule microbial communities of legume samples collected from California, USA - Siratro red BW | ecosystem: Host-associated > Plants > Roots > Nodule | place: USA: California | collected...
AACATCATACATATATGATTTCATAGTTTAGTTTTCAATAACCATATATCATATCAAATAAAACAATCAATATTCAACTCAAAAGAGCTAAAAATGAATCTTGAGTGATTAGAGAATAAATTTTCTAAATCAAATTTCACAACATGATAAACAAAACAAACCTATCCATATTAACCCTGTGAGATATTTCTAACACCTAATTGAACATTTTTTACCTTCTAGTTCATATATCATCTCAAACCAAATAAGATTATACTATACCCAATACAAGTAAAACCATTCTCAACAATACAACCTAATTACTTTCACAAATTACTAGAATCAAAATCAGGAAATAATATACACCAATCCAAATAAAAATAAAAAGTTCTAAGTCACAATAATTCAATTAACAAGGATTTTGGATTAGATCTCTTACATAACATTTATTTGCTTATGAAACAACAATAATTTAAAGCAAAAAAAAACTAAAAATACATTAAAATCTAAAGAAAAATACTATAATACGCCATCTAACAAGACAAAATATTGTTATGAGTTAAACTAAGAGAACAATATCCTCAGATAAACTTTCAAAACCTTATGAGAATTATAGATATAAGAGAAGAAAAAGGTTGAAAATATTTAGAATAAAAAATAAACTTATTTTAAATTAATTTTTGACTGAATATAATTGTTCTATATGCATCTACCTTTAAGAAGTAGAGAATTTTTAAAAGGAAAAATGAGAGATAAGAAATAGATTCAAAAAGTTAGAGAGAATATAAAAAATGTGTTTAAATGGTAAATTTTAAAAAATAATAACTAAATGATAACAAATTTAGTTTATATTCTTAAAATTAACTTAAAATCTTAACATTTATCTTTCTAAAATTGTCCTTTCTATATGAGAAAAAATGGTTCCTACAAAAATCAAGTCTAATGTCTAATTTAATATTTGGCTTGGTAACTTGTTTACATGTTGTAATATGAAATGAATTTTTAAATAGGCTAATATGTCAAGATAAAATTAAAAAAAAAAACTCTAATAAACCAATACACTAAGTCAAACTTTAATTTGTCATAAGAAATTATGATTGTTTAAGCAAAATCTAGTATAAACATGTTCTTACCTAAGTACAATCAAATATACATCATTTTGCTATGTCACTCTTATTACATATAACATTATAAACATACAAATCACATTAAAAATTAACTTAAATAAGTGCATATTCCTTGAATATATATGATGGATTTTTTTTTTGAGTATTTTATAATTTTTTTAATATTATTTAACAAATTAAAAAAAATCCTTATATATATATATATATATATATATCAAAGATGAATTTTTGTTTTGAGTACTTTATAATTTTTTTATATTATCTAATAAATTAAAAAAATAAGTACCTAAATAAAATATTTATTTGTATTTATTTTGGTTTAAGTTTGCTGAAATGTTTTTATAATTATTTTTGGTCTTTTGGTGTTGTTATCATAATACCTATCCCAAAATCGTTATGCTTGAATGATATATTTTTTGGTATTAAAATATACCTATCCCAAAAGAATTACATCCAATAATAACACTCTGAATTTTTGTGTTAGTTGTGATTCATTTTTTTTATGAAGTGGCTTGCTTAATTAAAAGGCAAATTTCATTCACCCTCAAGTTTAGTTTAACTATATTACATACCTATTCAAGAAATTGGAATTATATTGACCTTTCTTTAAAGGAAAATGTTTGAACTAAGAACAATGTTAATTAGGTGTAACTAAATCCAATTTAAAACAAGGTCAACATAAAAATATTTAAATATTACGAAATAATTTTCTTTTACATGAAAGTGCAAAACTTTGTCTCTTAAAATAAGACTTTCTCTATTAAAGTAACATTTTCCTCCCCACTCGTTGTGTGTACATTCCTTCCATCAGTTAAATAATCACTCGTAATTACTAATTGAAAATTGTTCCTACCAAATAACATTATTGAAATTGAAAATAAATTATCATTAAATTCTAACTTTTCTATAAAATCATAATGCGAAACACCTCACCAAGGTGCAATATATTTGTTATCTAAAAACAGTATAGTTCCTCTGTTTCACTTCTAAGTATCAATTTTTTCTTTTACTTATTTATTATTTTAAAGTTTAAAATAACGTTAATTTTTTTAATTATTTTCAAATTACTTTTATTATATCTTTCATAAAAATATTAAAATAAAAACGAGTTACTTTTTACTATTTGAGGCGCGGAGACAGGTCCTGATCAAACACCAGACCCCGCCAGCCCAACATGATGTGCAATATTAATCCAATTCCTCAAATTATGTTTGAAACTTTTATGTATGGAGCACACTTTCTCAAATGTTCCAACTTGGACACAAATTTTGACCATAGCTTTTTCCTTTATGTAAATCACAGGTCAAGAAGAACAAAGTGAGACCAACCATGCAAGGATGAATAAAAGAAATTTTATATTCAACATTCTAAAACTCATCAACTTCCATTCATAAGATAACATCATCATCATTAATGTGGTCTAACCACAATTGACTCATTTATCTGCATATGAGTTTTCTTTTCTAAAAATATCATAGCAGAAAATTTTCATAGAAGAAGTGAAGGATAGACATTTCTTCGAAGTTAAGAATAGACATTTCTTTCATTTTACATTAATTTTAGATTGGAATTTTCTTTTAAAGATATATATAAAACTTTTAAAAAGAAATTAATATTAATTATTATGTTATTTTTATGACGTAATTAAATTGTTATCGTTATGTTATTTTGTCTTTTAAAATTAGAGTATAATACTTTTATTTATTTTCTGTTTAGTTAAATCTAGAATGAGTATAATTTTTGTATATATGCAATTCTTCTATTAAGAAAAGAAAAAATATTTTCTTTATCATATTTTTATTCATTTCTCCATTTCATAATATATTATTTATTTTATAATAGTATTGAGACCTTATTATTGAATTCAAGTTATAATTTTATAGTAATTAACAAGTTATACATGATTCTTTAATATTTAATTTTAAATGATTAAATTTATTCTTAAACTTGAATTTACTTATTTAATCAAATAAATAATTTTAACAAACAAATCACTATTTCAACTTAAATAATTCACAAATGATTCGATTTATTTACATTGTTACAGAGAAACAGTGGTGACATAAGAAAAATATCAATCCAATGCTTATCTTTTTTGAAATAAAGCAATGACATGCGCTGAAAATTCAGACACACTATTAGAAAACAGTTTATTACTACTTGCACTGGTCAACTTTCTTTTATTTTATTTTACTACTATTATTGTTATTGTAAAACCCTTATTTATCCTACCCTAATGTTTGTACTCAAACATGCTAATTTCTTATTAGAAAAATTGTATATACTATTGTGATCCAAGTTGTGATTTAATTTAATTTTTGCTTAAAATTATATCGGATTTAGTTCCGTTTGATTTGAATATAAAAAAATATGAATAAATTTAAATTAACTTTTACCGTTTGATTTAGATTGATTAGATATTTTTACAGTTTTATTATGTAATATATCTCATCAATGTATAATTTTGTATTATAAAGAATGGTTTTACTGTCAAATTCACTGTAATTATAATTAAATATTGGAACTATAAACATCAAAATCAGTCTTATTCCAGTAATTTTCATATAAGTATTAGTTAAATTAAGTACATTAAATTCTCCTCAAACATATACAATCTTTAGTATATAGTTGAAATAATAAATTAAACAATTTAAATAATTGATTTCAGTTATGTTTAAAAAATGTTAAAGTATTAAACTGCAAACTAAACCAAATGACTCCGTTATAAAAATAGATTCAAATCAATCTAGAAAAATTTTGTTTGTGATTGATTCTCAATTTTTTTATCAAATTTCAATTACTTTTTAATTCGACTCGATTATCCATACTCCTATATAACGTCATACTTACGAATACATTAAATAAAATTATGTGATTTCTTTTATAGAAAATAAATTGGCTAGATCCTACAATGATATTCAAATCTATAATCTAAAATAATAAAATGCTCAATCACGAAAATTTATAATTAAATTGTCGTAATATAGTGACACTTACAAATATGAATACAATAATGGACAGGGATGTTTAGCAGACATTGGTAACCTAGTTTATTGTCAAAGTTTGTCATCATTTGTTATATTTTATATTTCTTTTCAATGTTTTGAAGGTCCACGAGTTACACATCAGAATCCCATTTCATCACCCTTATCAACTTCATTTTTAATAGCTAAAAGCCAAATAGAATATATTTCTTATTAGTGGAGTGCTTTATTACCGACAATGATAAAGGGTGTACTAATTAACAAAAATAAATAAAATATATATAACTAAATTTTGCATGTGATCATTCTAAGTGTACGATTAACTAATTTGTACTTTCTTCCCACTAGCAAAATTTTGTACCCTCATGCAAATTTCGTATTAGTGGGAGAAAGCATCTTCTTGTGTTCAAACCCATAATGATTTCCTTGTCAAATGATCCTAAAAACACAATTGTGTTAATTATAGTAACTATAGTTGTCACATAAAATAATTATTTTTATAGTATTATTATTGTTGTTGGTATATGGTTATCATGAACTTAATGATGTTATGAAATCATTAAAATGTTTAACACAAGTAAAATAAAATAATCACATTTGCATAGATGTGTGATGTTGAAATATGGCACTCTTTAAGTAATTTATAGTTCAAAATCTTTCATGTTTTCATAAAAAGATAATGGAGTAAGATAGCATAGACTATATATAGCATATTCGTATTCAAGGGTACCATATTGGTCACTATCACCAATTCGAATTGTAGTTTATAAATTACAAGTTATACACCAACTTGGTGCACCATTCATTTTCCTCCAGAACAAAACTTTAGGAACATTTGACATTTCATATAATGTTCATATTTTTTTTTTCTTTCTGTGTTTTCTCTTGTAATGAGGAACATTTGACTTTCATATAATGTTCATATTTTTTTCTTCCTATGTTTTCTCTTGTAATGAGTGTAAGAATTCGTGTGTAAGAAAACTCGCAATGAATAATTAAAATCGCATAATATATACCATTTTTCTTCTGTGAATCACGTTAAATAGAGTATCATTGATATCACGGCAATATAAATATAAAAAAGTAAACTAAACGTGTAAATATTTTTTTCACATTGTGATTTAGTTTACAAAGGATTTTTCACTTTACAATTTTAACCAAAAACAAAAAATATGAATTTGACGTAAAAATAACGAATTATCTCATACAATAAGATTTCGGAGTTAAAATATCTAGGAGCAGATAATACGAAATAATAAAAAGTCAATGAAAATATTAAATTATATAGATTTTAGCAAGATGGCTAAAATACATAAAAACATTCAGGGTGTTGCTTTCTAAACCCCATGATTTCCATCTGCACCTTTGTAGAGTGTTAAATGATGCAAATATCCTTAATGAACTATATATATTATTGTTGCACTGAATAAGATTCATTTTCCTTTTAGTACTGTTTAAGTTACGTCGATGAAATTTTTTTGAGTGCATAATCCATAATATTTCTTAAAACTAAATACATTTTAAATTGTATAACATAAAAGAAACTTTCAAATTCAAAAATAGATTTTAAATTGTACATCCATAATATATTTTCAAACTAATAACTTAGCTTGAACTTGAACAATATAATTTTTTTACATAAATACTAAAGGAATTAAATTTATAAAATAAACCGAAAACAATAATAAATATTTTATTTTTTTAAGAACTCCAAAAATAAAATAAAAAGCGTGGTAGGAATCCTAAATCTGAACACTTACAAAAACTTACAATTTTTTTAAACGATCGACTAACAAGTTAATACACCTTCTTGCACTCTCAGTTTCTTCTATCAAGTACATTTGCTAAAATACTATTATCCATTATTTAAATAAAAAATTATTCCTTTCGAAACGTTAAAATCCTTTTAGATTGCGTATTTTGGTTAGGCTTCTGATTAATCTATCAAAGAATATCTTTGAATTTATTGTTTTTAAAACTACTATCATTATACAATACAATTCATCCAAAATGAACAAACATAAAAAGTAAAAAAAAAATAAAAAAAAATCACAATCTCTAAGTGATAATAAGTGACGGTTTTCAGTTTTTCAAATATAAAGCATACTTACTATAATCAAAAGTATTGAAACTTAAAAAAAGAAAAATAGAATAATTTGCTAACACCTAACGCAATGATCAATCGCATGATTGACTTCCAATCTTTGTACCTTAATGTTACAAGTAATAGGTAATTTTGCCACTGCTTCTCTGTTATATACTTTGTGGTTGCAAATTGCAACGTTAACATCAGAAAAAGCAAGCTTTGTGGGGTTGCAATTAGTGATTCGGGTACCAAAACATGCCTTTTATGCCCTCAGGGTCAGCTTCAAAGCCTAAATTGCGATAAAATTCCACAACTGCATTCAGTGGACAAAAAAAAGCAAATATTGAGACTCCAAGCTGCCAAACAATACCAAACAACATTCCCATCTAGAAGGAAATTAGGCACTGAATATACGAATAGCATTGGTCAAGACTGGAGGCAATGATACAGTAAAAGAAGAATATTGTCAAAGAAAGTTAAAAGGGTAAGAATATTCCCAAATGAAGGCTCTATAGTGTAGCCCTTTAAATTTATGGCATTTCTTTGTATCCACTTAAACAAACCATGGAAAGCATGGCACAAGCTCACAAAATAACAAAGCACTTTTGCACAACATCTTGTAATTAACATGAGTAATACTATGCATAAAGGATGTCAATATTGTTGTACCTTGACTGTCTGCAAACAGAGTTATATTGCCAATGTCCCTTTGCAGAAGAGTTCTAATCAGTTTCTCTATAAGAGCTTTACCAAGACCTTGGCCCTATACAATAAAAACAACATCAATAAGCAGTACTCTAGCCCAAAGATAAAGGCCGTTTGGAAGAGCTTATGTACAACTAATTTCAAATAAGCTCTACAGGATAGCTTATGAAAACAGCTTAGATAAAAATAGTTTATCTCTAATTTTCCTTTGATTATGAAAACAACTTATATTATACAACGTGCACTTCTTCAAAAAGACCTTAACTAAGTTGTTTATTCAAATGGACCCTATAGGCATGGTTTATGCTTTCATCGGTACTAGAGCCCACTAACGTTTTGGCAGAGATGCAGAATGCTTGAATGCATTACCATGTGCATTTTACAATTCTTCCAATAAAAATAGAGATTCAAGCACTGACTATCTTCATTCTAAGACTGAATATTTTGGGAATTTTGCAGGAGGTCAAGTAGAGTGGTTTTTACTGGAGTAGTTTGAAATAGAATGGAGGCAAAAAATGCAGAATACCACTAAAGTTTTTGGGAATTTTGCATAGTAAGTAAAAATGGACACTGAATGATGTATCAAGTAACACATGCAGCCTACAAATGAAGAAAGGATGCCAATTCAACAATTACCATGATTTCTTCATTAGACTAAAATATATTATACATGAACTTGAGATTTTGCATATTCCACTTTAGGTAGAAAACTTTTCCAGTCACTAGCACCAGAGTTTTTATTCAAAATCCATGTCCGGTGACAGAAAATACCTGGTAACTAGGATCAACTAGAACATCCCAAATTGTGGCATTGAAGGCATGGTCAGACGTAGCACGGGCCATGCCAATTAATCTCTTCTGTTCATCCCCCTCTGTTAAATAACTTCGCCAAGTACACTAAGATGTTCATCAAATAGGTTTAGATAGCTATAAGAATAAAGAAAAAGCTTAACCAGCCAACTCATTGATTTAGACAAAGGACTCAACAAGATGCCATACTATTTTTACCTGACCCAGGAGACTTTCTTATAGAATGAAGTGAGGCCACTATATAGCTATTTTTCAAAGCCGCAGCTAATTTTGACAGTGGTCTACGTGGCCACCCTACCTGTTAAAGTGATAACATTCATATTGCCAGGGGGTGAGCATGATCAAATAACAAGTCTGAGCACTCAACTTTTAGTGATAAAACTTAGCTAAATTAGAAAATTACAATGTTAAAAAATGCACTCGCTGGAGGTGTATTAAGGAAAATATACTAAAGGAAACTACTGTGGTGATTAGTAAGCAAGTCCTAGTATTGACAAACTAAAGTAACTTCCAAACTAAGATGATTTCAGAGTATTGATGACTGTAGAGAAGTGATTTCAAAACTAGCATGCACACGTATCACCGCCTTACAATTGAAATTAGAAAAATCAACACACAACTTGAAGACACATTGGATGCACACCTTGTCACAGAGGGCTTGAAGATCATAAACATCAACATCTCCACCCGAAGAGAATACTATTTGCTCAATTGTTCCATCAGGTTCGGTCTTTTCCACAAGGACAAACTCTTGAGGCAGAGGTTCTTCATCTTCTTCATCTATAGAGGGTGGATCAATGACTTGCATTGAGTTATTCTTCATCAACCTGGACGAGGAAACAAATCACTAGGTCAAGGGTATTTTCAAGATAAGAGATACACTAACCATCATATGTGCACTAGGATGTGTTAGCAATCTAAGAGTTAGAATTAAATAGCAGGGAACACAAACATATAAAATTTGTAAAAATTATAACTCGTAGATCAACAAAGTACAACATGTTTGATAACACTTATATATTTAGATAACCAATAGCTCATTTTCAAAAGCTCTCTCACGAAGTAGACAAAACTACGTGATTATTTCTTCAAAATAAGGGGAAGCAAATACACACAAAGCGGTAAAAGATCGATAGCTTTTGGAGAAACCATTTTCTGTTTCCAATGTCTATTTTCATTGTCTCCTATACAAGCAAATGTTAAGAAAAAAAAAAAAAAAACACTAAAAAGATAATTTTGTTTGCCATACAAAATTCTGGAAAAAAAAAAGTGAAATAAAAGCATTTCTCAAATAAAACATCAAAATTTACGAAATCAAGGCACGAGGTGGCCAATTTCCTGTGAATGTGTACAAGATTTTGCACAATACAAGTGTAGGGGCTGTTGCCCTTTTTGTTCTCCTTTTATTACCAAAATGAAGAATGAAAATTGAAGGTACCCAGATTTAATTGATTCCCAAAATCCAGCCTTGAGCTGAAAAGACTTGAGCTTTCTGGTTGCTGCAGCCAACAAGAAATCTTTACAATAAATAAATTAAGATAAGAAATTGAGACAAGGGAAGAACAAAGACAGTGAGAGTGTACCCACCTGTTGTAGCAAAGGAGTAATTAAGATTGGAAGAAAATAATAGAGTTTGAGTAGAGAGTGCATAATTGGCATGAAATGGAACAATTGAGAACCTGAAATCAAACATGCAGAAACATATAATCATAACAATAAAAGTGAACAAAAAAAGAGGTGTACGAGGTGGGAGATAAAGAAAGAGAACCCACGAAGAAGAAATAGCATTGAGATTAAGGGTTAGCATTCTGAGAATACGAGAGAGCTGATGGTTCCTTGTCTTGTTAGTCTCGTCCACCCAATTCAACACAACACTCACATAGTTATTACTTGATGACTCATGATGCATGTATGTGGATGATGATATGTTGATGATGATGGTATGTGTGTCTCCCTTGCCATCCACATTTTCGTGAACTTCTTCTTCCCCTCCCAAATTTGGGCCTTACTATTGGGTTTTTATTTACTATTTACACGTTCCAATTACTAAACACACACTCCTTTTTCTATAGATTTTATTGTCGGACTACATTTTTGTATCACAACAGAAATAAACACTGCTTTGCATTCTATCTCTATTGTCTCTAAATGATTAGTTTCTGTTGGAACTTAATTTAACATCTTTTATGAAGCTTCTCTTCTTAATCACTTTTGTTCTAATGGAATGGGATTAAAGTAAAATTTCATTATCTTTTATTGAGAAAAAAAAAAGTGAAGAAAAGTTGTCTAAAGAATAGAAATAGGATAAAGAGAACGTAATTTGTACTTACAATATATTGCCCTTTTGAATCCAGGAAAAATGAGATAAGTTTTACAAGAGATTGTAACATCACTAACCTACCACTTTAAAATAATAGGTCTGTGATTGATTTTCTTTTTCTTATATACTATTTAATTTTCTCATTTCTATTAAATATTATTTAATTTTTTCATTTAATAATATTAAATGTAAGACTTAAACTTGATGAAAATTCTATAATTTTGTATAAAAATTTGATTTTTATGTGTCTCATGTTTCTTATTAATAGAACAAAAATTTGAGTGACACAAGGTCATATAAGTTTTGTTATTATGTTATGAACAAAAGTTCCATGATTAAATAGTAAATTATGTTTACTTCAAGTATCAATTAGTTACTTGTAAACATACCCTAAACATACTACTTAAATTACAAATATTTTAACATAAATTTTATAAACATGAGTTTTTTAAAATTGAAAAAAGGTTACTAGTACAATAAACTTTCTTCAATCTTAAACAACTCATGTTTGTGGACTCATTATATATTAATAAGGAACTCTTAGCAAAAACTCCTGTTTTGAGATGCACTAAAAAATTAAGACACAAACCACAATCAAACACAAGCAGACATAGATTACAACTTTCCATCACTTCGTTATGACTCTAATCACCCTTTCAATTCTTCACATATCGTTTGTAGTTGGAATGACTGATCTGATAGAAGTTTAATAAAGCTAGTTAATATAAAGTTCCCTTACCATTATGACTTAAACATCATATTCCTCGCAGAAGTCAATATTACACTATCAATTTATCCCACAAGATTGTGACAGATATGATCATTTTCTCTAGATCTCGAGAAAACAAATGTTATTGAAATTATATGGAGATAATGATCACGTGTCTCAATCTTGGTGCATAACTTTATACTCTAATGTTGAAGAAATTATTCAACTTTGCTCAAGCTTTCTAAGGTTCAGAATTATTTTTCTTTGATTTTGGAGGTTTACACAAAGGTAATGGAGAACAATCACAACATAAGTTCCAGTACTGTGCATCCAAAATTGGAAGGCTTGGAACCTCCAACCTGGCTAGTAATTATGAAAAAAACAATGCTTTCACTGGCTGGCAAACCATACAGAAATTGCATAGCTTACACCCAAACTTGCTAGCATTAAACGGTGTAATTTACTGCGACTGAATGTTTTTGATGAATAGAGAAAGTCTACATAACATAGCACATTATTAGCGAGGAACAACAGTGGGAATGACATCACTGACAAGATTACTTCCTGACACATACGCATACTTGCGTTGATCCTCCCTTGATGCATTAGATCCTAAAGATGATGAGGGTGCCATTTCTCCAGACCTGTCTACGGTAACATCTGGGAAACTAGCTTCATGACTTTTTGATAGCATTGCAGCAATATCATCAAGTTCCCTCACCACGTCTACCATCGATGGCCTCTCCTCTGGTTTATCTTGGCAACATCTGAGGGCCAGACTTAAAAACTTGTCTAAGCAATGTGAAGGATAAAACCCCATTCTGCTCTCTATAATTGAATATATCATGCCAGATCGACAAGCCTCATTAACCTGACACCAAATTATGTACTATTAACGATATTTGTTTGTTTATCTAGTACTTCTTTCTACATGGAATGGAAATAAATCAGATATATGAGAATTCAAATGTGACATGTTTCTACACATCGTACTAGCACAAAAGTAAATTTTGAGTTTAATTTGTATGCATTATCAATATAAAAATATTTATACTGTCAATCAATCCAAAATCATTGTTGGTATGACGAAAATTATTGCAAAAAGAAAAACCTCATCATACGTATCCATTGTAATTAGATATCAGTATAAAAATCTGTTCTACTGTCAATGCATACATTGTTTACTCAAACTTTTCATGATAAGTTTTATGCAATATTTTTAGTGATTAGGTGATAAGATATGGCAGACAAAAAAATTAATAGAAAGAGTACCTCGTTAACGATGTGTTTCCCAAGTGAGATTGGCTGCATGCCTGTCAACAGCTCCATAAACACAATTCCTAGGCTATAGACATCACTTTTGTCAGTAAACTTTTGAGTCAATACATATTCTGGGTCAAGGTAACCCTGCAGGCAAATTACAAAGTAATCGTTATATTTCAGATAGTATTGATTTTCAGTGTCAGGTAAGAAAGGACACAAATTGCAACAGCACCAAAGTATACGATTTAATGATAAGACAAATTTTAACTTCACTACATCAAAAATTAAATGGTATGTGGAATTTGACTATTATGGAGTGGCTCGTACGTGAGATTATTACATAGAAGAGTAGGATATTACAAGCCAGGAAAATCTCATAATTAAATAGTCAAAATTGCATCGTATCAATTGAAATATTTATTTAAATCAGAAATTTCTCAATGTAACTTCAGGTCTTCAATATTGAAATTGAAATCATAGCAAGTTTTCTTTGACAAACTTACTGGTGTTCCCTTCACAACAGTTGACAAGTATTTAGTATCAGATCCTTCTGGTGCTAGCCGTGAAAGTCCAAAATCAGCCACTTTAGTTGTAAATTTGGAGTCTAGAAGTATGTTGCTGGCTTTAATATCTCGGTGGAATATAGGAGGGTTAGCCTCTGTATGAAGATATAGTATGCCTTTGGCTGCGCCCAATGCAATTTTCAACGCCATACCAAAATTTTGTCTTTCCTTGGCTTTTTCACTTTTACCTGCCAGAGTATAGTATCTATTAACTTTGCATCATATCTTATAAGCATCATTGAAGACACCACCAATTCAAAATCATTGTGCTGCATTATTATACTATCTTTTGTCTTTCCTTTATGACACCTTTTCGGTATTGACTACCTAACATGACTTCCTTTGTTCAACATGACTGCCTCAAATATAAGGAGCAAAAGATAAGTATTTTAAAAAGCGTTCATGGAGACACATAACAACCCTACAAAAAGTCTCATCAGTTGTGTCAATACAACAGAGTTCAGATTACAAAAGCTATTAAACTTATTATACAAACTATACATTTACCAAGAAGACATTAAAATTGCTTTAGCATATATGGTTTCTATGCAAATTAAAACTAGTGAACAGAAAACATAAAGAAAAAGAGAAGATATGAACTAAATAAAACAAGGTGGTGGATATCTATTTTTGTTTCCATAGGCAGAATTACTAATTATACAGAAAATTCCAACAATTTCATACCAGAAATCCAGTCCCTTAGGGTGCCATTGGGCATGAATTCATAAACCAGCATCTGAACCATCAGAAAGAATATATCAGAACAATATTATTATTACCAATTGTAAACTGTTAGTGTGACTTCATCTCACCTGTGAGCTTAACAGAACACACACACCAAACCAGATAAATATAAAGAACAAGCATGCGAAATGGTTTAAACAGACTAAAGGAGACAAACGAGAAACTACAAGAAAATTTCTATGTCTTAAGACAACTGCGCTGACATTCTTTAATTATTATTGAGATTCATGCACAACAAATTTGAATTCTTCAACAACACTTGCTTAAATTAAAGATGATTCAGCTAACAAAAGTGTAGTTACTAGCAATATGATAAGATATGATATATACCTGCTCCTCTTCTTCATTACAGTATCCAATCAGTGAGACAAGATTTCGATGGTGTAACCTTGATAAAAGTTCAATCTCAGTCAAAAACTCCTTTTGGCCTTGTAAGGAACCTTCTGCTGCTCGTTTAATAGCCACAAGTGTTTCACCAGATAAAATGCCTTTATGTACATCCCCATAACCTCCTTTGCCAACTATAGTTGAGCTGCTAAAATTGTTCGTAGCAATAGCCAGTTCTATGAAACTAAATTCTTTCACACTGTCTATTTTAATACATACATTAGGGGCTGCAAAAAGAAATAGGCATTTAAATCCCATTCTTCGAGGAAATCCAAAATGACACTAGCAGAAAGGCTTAGAATACTTACACTTATGTTTCCTTGAACTCTTGTGCTGATATTTTCTATTTCTTCTAAAAAGAAGGAAAATGATAATAGCAGATGTTGCTAAAATACTGGCAACAACTGATATTAAAGCAGCGACCAATCTGACGGAATTAAATTGACCCCCCTTTGAATCCATAGCTATAAAAGGAAAGTTAAATTAGAGAAACTCAGCAAAGGCTAATCAATTCTAATAAAAGAGCTTAACTAAAAGTAGAGATCTATAACCAAAGTACAGTGCGTGCTCCAAACATCACAAATATAAGGTATATACCATTAAAACAAAGATTAATATTTTCTACTTTAAAACAAAGCCTTTGATCAAACCAGCTTTTCCATTATCAGTGGTACTTAAAATATAGAGAATTTAAAGCAATTTTTTCAGTAAAGATGATTTATAGAGAATTTATAATCAAATCTCACAGTAACATGCATGTTAAATTGGCAATAACTTAAGTAGCAAAAGAAAATTGTTCCATAGAAATGTATAAAACAAGCATATTTGATGGGTTGCAATGATAATAGTGTAATCAACACATGGCATAAATTTGCTACGCATATAACATAAAATAATAAAATGTTGAGATTAAGAAACTTACTAGTTGCATAAGGTCCAACAAGAGTGAAGTTCAGGAGTTCATATGGTCCAAAGAAATGATTGGGAGGAAATCCCCATGATGTAAATTTGGTTTCAATGCGATAGACCTCACTTTTGTTGAACATATCTAAGTGGGAATCATAAGAAGGGAATAGTTTTAAATACATGGTGATACGGTTTCCATCTTCCCAAGCAGATATTGATAGCTGATAGTGTTCTAAGTTTAAGGAATCAGTTATATATAATGCAAACGTGGCAAAATAGGGAGCAAAGTAAGAAAAGCTTGGACTTTTCAGCCTGTATCCAATCATCAGAGGAGTCGCACAATAGCAAGGAATTGGAAAAGAGGGTACATATAATTCATAGGAATTATCTACTTGGCAATCTTGAAATACACAGACACTGGATGGATTTTTTGGGTTTTGGACTACTTCATCTTCATCTTCATCTCCACCAGGTCCACAATATTGATCAATATTTTCTATGCTAGAATTCTCGCAGATTGGATTGCCATAAAGCCTTCAAGGAAAAAAGAAAGAACAGATACGAGATATATAGAAAACACATATGAGTGACACGGAAATTGAGAAATGACAACTTTAAAATGATAGAACATGACACAGATATAATATAACATTTGAACTGAATTATAATTAACGTAAGAAAAATACTATAAATGGCAAGTGAAATTGTTGGGAAATAAATTAAGCACATAATTTAAAAAATTGTAGCGAGAGCTTCCTAGTAGATTATATTTTGTTAGTTCATCATATTTAAATAAAGTAAGACAGTTATTCTACAAAATACACTAAAAAAATCCTAAAATTTTGAAAAGTAAAAGGGAAAATTTATAAAAATACTACTAAAACTATTCAAAGTGTCCATGTAGCATTCGACATGGCTACAACAAGACAAGACTATTATACAGAAGTGCTTGTGCTTCTTTTATGACACTAAACACAGGCATTTTGATTTCTTTCCTGTTATATCTAATGGCAGAACATAATTGTGACATTATTTTCTTACTAAAAGTGAAACACTTGAACTAAAAATTAAGCATAAATGTGTGATATTTTGAACACAATATGAACAACAAAAGACTGAGCATGTGTATTGAGAAAACCTCAAGGTAACATTTGCTGGGGGGTTCAGATTTCCCAAAACGTTGACTAGCGAGTTATTTTCGAGATTACTGCACACAGAGAGGAAGAACAAAATGAATTTACTTCGAAAACAACGAAATAAAAAATACACTCCATCAATAGTAAATTCCTTGGCAAAATTATTTAAGTTGATGCAAAAACTTAATATTCCTTGATATTGTAGTAGTAATCTGGATTCAGAAGTTACATTTTAAGTTTATCTATAGTATTGAAGGCCCTGTTCTGCCATATGCTAGCAGGGATTGATCCATTTAGAAAATTGTTCTCAAGTGACCTGTGCTTAACAATGAAACAAAAACATCAACCCAATGCATGAAGAATTTCACTTGGATAGAAGTCTTAAATTCAAGAGATGGCAACAATTGCTTCTTCAATAGAGAGTTTTATTTAAGATGTTTCAAGATATCGATATGAAATAATTAAATAAATATAATGTGAAAAACTGATTGATTGCCAGGTATATATATCTTCTCACAGTTTTTGAAGATTAGGGTATATGAAGCTTAGAGGAATTGGTCCTTCGAGAAGATTATTTGATAGATCACTGCAATAGCAAGAAAATTACTACATCAACAAATATGTCATCGCTAATTGGCTAGGATTAAGCTAAATAAACGTTGTGATGGAAGGAAACCAACATAGATACAAAATATGCAAACAAAAATTGAGTATTCACATACATAGTTGTCATATTGTCTGCAAGTTTATTTGATGGTATAGTTCCAGTAAACCGATTCCCGCTAAGGTCTCTAAAACATGAACCAATCAAATTAGTTGGTAACTAAAACATGAGTAGTACATGATTTCTTTCTCATTAAATACAATATACATGGAGGGAACAAATCCACAAGTGATATTTTAACTTACAAATAGCTAAGGTTGGTTATTGAACTGAAATCAGGAATAGTTCCTTGCAGATTGCAGTTTCTCAGACTTCTGTTGAGTCAGACAAAGAAAAAGCTTAAATAACAAAAATAATCACAAGCATGTTCTTGAATTAACAGTTGAAAATTATCTTCTGATATAAAAACTTAAGCACTTTGGTGATAACTAAAATATGGTCAGTAAATATCTGTAACATGTTATATTAAATTTAAAACAAAAACATAGGCGTCTATCCTAAAAGTACTTACAGTTTCACTAGACCGGAGAAGTTTTCATAGGCAGAAGGAATTTCATTCCCATAGAAATTATTGTTATCAAGTTGGCTGCAGTATAAAAAAGTCAATACCAAAATCATTAGTCGTAGGTAAAATCCCTTTTCTAGCCAAGTTATAGTACACATGAAAGCATTCAAAGTGCTACATACAGTGCAATCAATTTTCGATTTTTATATCATTCTCTATTTTTGAGACATGTTTGAAGTAAATTTATGTTTCATTGAGATTGATTATATATTTGGTAAGGATAGATCTAGGATTTTTTTTAATCTTTCAGTTATACAAAACTAATGATACGATATCTCCAATGAACCATAAACAAACAAATATAAAAGATTAAGACTGTAGGTATTTCTTCTTATATATTACTTTCTACCTTATGAGGGAGTTCTAACTCACACTAAATTCCTAACAAGATTATCGTTAAACATCAAACTCTCACTAGTCCATAAAATTACAAACTTACGTCCAAAATGTGCTGTTATACACGTAAAGTCCTTCGTAGAATCATAAAAGACTACAAACTTTTGAATTTGCAGCTGAATACTAGAAGTAAGAACCACCTTTCCAAACTAAAAGTATTTCAACTGTTCACAGGAGTCCTGCAGTTGACTGTTGCATAACTTGTATTATGTGATAAAACATCACTAAAAATGGTAAAGAAGAATCTACAGGCTACACCTGTGAGTATTGACACACAATCATAATAAATGAAACTAGAATGAAAGGTATAAACGGATGGTAGAGGATTGATTTATGGGAAACATGGATTGTAAAAGACTATTCATGCTGGACTTTTCAAAAAGAAAAGAAAAACTAAATACTTTTCAATATACATGCCTTTTTATCAGTTTGCATCTTTTATATCTATTGATGGAACCTAGGGATCTGCTAGTGATATATACTATCATATTTCCTCATC
>Ga0099825_1004688_pt1 | contig 17838 bp, 9 predicted proteins | sample SiratroredBW_FD_76838 | JGI IMG/M metagenome (GOLD analysis project Ga0099825, IMG submission 76838) | Root nodule microbial communities of legume samples collected from California, USA - Siratro red BW | ecosystem: Host-associated > Plants > Roots > Nodule | place: USA: California | collected...
ATATATATATATATATATATATATATATATATATATATATATATATATATATATATATATATATATATAATCAAAAGATAGAATAACTTTTAATGAATATGTTGATGTGGGTTTGATCATGAATTAAGTATAGACATATAAAATTTATTTAAATATAATAAGCGTTGCTTCTATTTAAAAAAAATTAAAGCAAAATCATCACATTGAAGTAAAAGCAGTTAAAAAAAAAACTAATTTTAATCAGTTTTATATTTTTTATTATCTTTTGGATTAAATTTTATTCAATTATATCACCCTTATTCTTAATCATATTAATGTCTGTTTGTCTAATATATAATATTGCATTCTCAAAAAGCAAACTCCTAATAACATTATGAATAATAATATAAAAAATGCATTAAGTTGTTAGAGAATGACCTAGTTTAACAATATAAATTAGTATATTTGAATCCATCTCAAAAATCACACAACTTGGAGAAAAACCTTCTTAAAGATATTGTAATTTATTATATAATAACTTTCTTATTTTTTTACTTGCTCCTATGAGCACTAAACTTGATTTTTTTCTGGAAGACTGTGTTTCTCTTGTAGTCCCAATTTTCACTGGTAATAAAGGAGACACTTAGTATTGTATTTGGATTAAAAAGTGAAAAATAAACAAAGTAAAAAAATGTTGTTTTAGATTAATGTAAATTAAAAATAAGAAATAATCTTTTTTGTTTGAATAAATAAAAATGTGAGAAAAAATTATTTATTTAGATGTGTAAAATATTTAATGAAATAAAAAATATATTATATTAAATATATTTTAATTGAAATTTTAAATTTAACTTAAATTTTTTTTATGGTATTCTTTTTTCTTCTTAATGTAAAATATCTATTATTCTTATGCTACAAACGTAGTTAGTTTAAACTTAAAATAAATGAATATTTTGACTCAATTTTCTTCTTTCAACTTTTTTGTTATTACAGACAGAGAGTTTCTTAAAAATGAAAAGAAATATATATATTTTTTACTTTTTATTTTAAATTAATAAGTTTAGTTCTTAAACTTTCAAACATATATGAATTGATTTCATTTTATGTATGAGTTTTTTTTTTGTGTTTTTTAAAGGAAAATAATTCTACAAGTATTTTATAGTTTGAAGCCAAAATAACCCATAGATAGATATATAAATATTGACAATAATTTTTTAAAGTACTAAAAACATTTATTTCTTTAAAGAAAACACACACTTTGTCATACATAAAATTAGGTTACAAGGCAGTAAAAGAACAAAGTAATAATTTATTTATTTATTTTATATATTTGATGAAAAATATTGATTTTCTAATACGGACATGAATTTATTGTATTTAAATATATTTTTAGATGTTCAATAATATATTCAAGTAAATTGATTTTGTCATGAGATTACTTCCTTTTAAAAGAGACCAAGTAACAATGTTCTCATGCAAAACTCTCTTAGACTTATATTTTTATACTACACCATTTTCACTATTGTGGATTAAATCACATTAATGTAGTTAGATATTTAGTGCAATTATCTTTATAATTATATCTTTTCACATTTTTATAGATAATCTTTTAATATAATTTTGTCTACCAATGCATCTTCAAAACACATGTGCATACAATCATAATAATTTATGATGAAACTTTTCATGTATTTTGTGTACAATTGCACTTTCCACACTTTTATGAATCCAACCACATTGGACAAACTTTTACACTGATACTTATTTCACACTCATTTTAATGCAGTCTTACACCTGTTGTCTCAGATACTGTCAAGGGCATACTGTGTCTCTCAGATACTGTTAAAAGTCCAGCACATCTCATTGGAGAAACTTCATATGCAATATTATAAAAATCATCAAAAACAGTCTGAACCTAAGGTAACACTACTCACCATTGGTTTGGACTCAAAGATAATAATTTTTTTTATAATTGATAAAAAATTTGGATTCAGTTCTCCTTCAGTCCAAATACCTAGATTCAATTTATGATGAGGCAAATTGACTCACAAACCAATAAAAAAAATCACTTAATTATACAAATAAATTAAAACTTTTTCATTATGGAACTTTAAACTCTTGAAATTGATGAATAAAAGTAAAATATCAGATTAGGAAGATTGAAGAGTGGGTTGATATGATATTTTATTTTTTAATTGATCATACATTATAATTCTTAATTATGAAGTCTTGAATTTTTGTGTATTATATTCTGTTGAATATTTAAAAATGAAAAATATTTTTTATATTTTAAATTATCATTTCAAAATTTAGTCAATTGATATGAATCAAACTAAATAACTTTATAAAAGGTTATACAGACCCCTTACAAGATGAGTGAAGGTAAATCAAACTCAATTCATCCATAATTTTATGTTAGTACATCTTTCACAAACAAATATTGTTACCACATACGTTGAAATTAATTTTAGTAAAATATTTTTTAAAAGTACACTTTCCATCTATATGAAGGCAAACTCATATGATATTAACTATTTATTTATGTTTTTTAATTATATTATTTGATTATAACTATTTTTCTATTAAAAAATTATAAACATTGGTTAATGAGTATAAAATGATTGGTCTTCTATTCCTAATATTTATCTTAAAAACACTTGATTTAGGGTTTAAGATAAATAATTTATTCTTTTCACACCATAATCCTTTTTGTCCCGTAATTGATAAACATGTTAACTTGTCCCAATAACTTTGTCATATATATATATATATATATATTCTGAACATTCAACAATGATACTAAACTCTTATGTTTTTTTATTAAATGAAGTTTCACTAAATTTTTGTTGTTCAATTGTTGTATGCATTATTTTATTAAAGTAAAATAAATATTATAAATAAAAACAACAAAAATACATTTCTTAGCTTAAGAAATAAAAAAGTTAACAATAAAATTAAAGTTTTTCATTTAAAAAATCATTCAAGAAATAAAATATATCAATATATCATTAATATAATTAGTGCCAGTGGAAATACAAACACTATGCACATGCAAATTAGTTTTATTGTACAACAATAAAAAATAATTATTTTTATAATTATTAATATAAAAAATGTTATAAATTTATGTTAAAACTATAAAATTATATTTTAATAATTTTATAATATTATAATTATACAATAAGAACCGTAGTAACTTTTCACTATAATAGCTACTGCTATTTTATGACGTATAAAAGGTGTATATATAAAAAAAAAAAAGTCTCATGAGTTGAAATCGACTGTTAATAAACGTGGCCACATCTCTGAACGTAACTATCTACAGCTGGCATTATGACGTGGCACTACATGGACATCTCATCTTAAATCACGTGATGTTAACGTCTATTCACCTGATAATAACACCACGTGTCTTCTATATCGTTCTTATCTCTACCTTTCCCCACTCGCCACACAAGCGCGTATGGTTCTTCTTTCTTAATTTGTAGCACCTGTTCTTATCTTTTTTAAATAAGAAATTTTCATGAAAAAGAAAAAGTTAAATACTGGGTTCAGTCCCCATTATAGTTATCCTATATTTCTTTATTTTATATTTATAAGCCAAATAACATAAATCAAAGATGGTGAAAAAATTGGGATATAAAAAATTATCATTAAAAAATTAATATTTTATATGCATGTGCATCACATCTAAATATATAACATGTGTGATCTAAGATAAGTAATCGTTTCAAGTTATGCATTTCAAAGGAAATGGTATTTCTATATGTCGTGTAATGCTTCTATACCGAACATGTTACGTCACTGTAAAAAAATATATATTAATATAATATAAAGTTTACCTTAAGAAAATGACATTAGTATTAATTAATGAGGACTATTATCAGATTTCTAATTACTTGTACCACTTAAACATAGCTTTAATATGATAAAACAAAACCAATAAATGAGGTGCTTCGAGATTTGGATCATGTGTAATTTTGAAGGCAAAAGAAGATAAAGAAAAAAAACTGTGTGTGTCCCATGTTTGTGAAAACAGTTTACTCCAATGGGTTGATTTGGATGAGGTATACATATTTTTGTTTATTGTTATGTTGTTGTGAGCATTTAGAAAACTAAACAAAGCTTTGTTCTTTGTTCAACTTCAGAAGACTTTGTCCATGTTTGACATGACCCAAATTCAGCACAAAGACAATAATTGAGAAGGTGGAAAGACAAACCCAAAGGAGGGCTTAACATGTCAAAACAAAGCTTTTCATGGATTCTTTTGATATATATAATAATAATTGAGGAGTGGGGAATCATGTATTGTTCTTGAGTTTGAGATGAGAGTGAAGAGTAGTATTGTTATGAATTCAATTATTAGGAGTTAGTACTATTCAATAGAAACAAAAGAGGATTCAATTCAACCTCATCATTCATCTATCACCACATACATACTTTTCAACTACCATGCATCAAACCCTACTTAGTATGTATCATTTGGGCTAGGGTAAATTGAGATCCATGTCTATGGAAGCCAACAAATCAAAGTTGCTTTTGCATCTTATCCCTATTCAGAAATAGTCAAAACCCTAGCTATTCACTTGTTATGTATACCAACAAATTAGTACTTTGTTTTTTCTTCAAGGAATTTGCTATATGGGGGTGGAATACTAAGTCCATAACTCATTATTCCTTTTCTTGTTTTAAATTACTCATAATAATTACTTGGTCCAATTCTATGATACACACAAAGACCCTTTGCAAATCAACACTTGTTGAATAATTTAGAAAAAAAAAATCATTTATATCTTATTTTAGACTTTGGTTTTATTCAAAACTATAAAATAAAATGGACTTTTAATTTAAATATATCACATTCATAAATTGGGTTAACCTTGATTTGGATTATACATTAAACCAAACACAAACACATTATTAGTCACAAATAATAAACTCATTTTAATTGAAATGATGGGAGATAATTTCAGTACACTCACTGAGATACTATTTCTTGACAAGATCCCTCAAAATCATAAAAGTCTACGAAATTTGGTTTAGTATGCGAGTATTTTTTAAACCAATTCTTGGTACACACAATAATTTGTAGAAGTTATTTTGAATATTTTTTTTATAAATATTTTTTATTTTACGTATAAGTTAGTTTTAATTTAAGGAGAAACATATTTTGTTTTGTTTAATGTGTTCATAAAGAAATTTGACTAAACATCTAGTTTCCAAATTTATTTATATATTGTTACCAAGAAAAATATAATAAAATCATTTACAAGGTAACATAATGTCTTCTTATATTTTTTTCATTATTTATTTATTATGTCACACAATAATAAATATAACTACTAACTAAGGAAAAGAATAGTAAGTGCTTTTATTGTTGCAAATAAGATGGAATGTTAAATAGTATTTAAACAATACAAAAGAAAAAGTTTGTTTCTCTTATATTTTGGGACTTCCTTCAAATTTTCTTTGTTCTATTAGTGCTAATTTATCTCAATTTATAGTTGAACAAGATTCTATATTCATTTATGATTGAGTGTATGTATAATATTGGTTTTCATTCATCAAATTTAAGGGCAGTGATTACATCAAGATGACCCCTTCCATAGGTATATGTGGTCCTAGTTATTTGATTTGTGATTGAAAATGGAAAAATAAAATAACTTTCTTTAGGATTCGTACATATATATGGAGAGAGATTGGTAAAGGAACTTGTATAATGTGCTCCACGTTGCTTTTACTCATCCCCCATCGTGGAGTGCTTCTTGTGATGCTAATTCATTTTCTTATTCTTATGTTCTTGTGATGCTTATAAGTTACAATCACAACACTTTCCGGGACAAACTATTATCTTTTTTTTTTGGGTGATTTGATGAATAGAAAATTTCAATACAAAAAATAATAAATCTGATCAAGCATCATTCCATGTTCTAGTTAGTATATGTTTTTGGTGATTTGATCTAATTATGTTTTGAAAATTGATGTAAGATTTCCTTAGATTTTCAAATTCTTGGCTTCTACCCAAACTTCAGGATTTTGCATATATATATATATATATATATATATATATATATATTGGATTGCCCATATGATAATGATCATCCCATTTTTTTTTTATAGAAAATGAAAACCCCCTGATTATTATTACTTAATCACACATTACATTTTATGTACATGAAACACAAATATACTACCTTTATATTTGGTAAAATATATTTAGACCATTTTTCAAAGTTTGATTTAGCACTTTTAATTTTTTTAATTCATTTTTTTGTCTCCTTAATTTTAAAATACAAAATTTTTTTCCCTTTAAGTACTATTATTTAAATGATTTTTAATATTTATGAAACATCAACTATATTTTTTATTAAATAATGTTTTTTCACAGTAATTATACTTAAAATTAGAAGTATAATCAATAAATATAAAACTAATATACTTAAAAATTATTTTTTTCACAATAATTACACTTAAAGATTAATTTTTTCATAATAATTACACTTAAAAGTTAAATTTTCAATAAATAATTTTATCGATACTTAAATTCAATATTTAATAATAACTTTTTACTCTTGCAAAATTCAAAAGTTAATTAAACTGACATATTTTAAAAAAGAAAGTTTGAGGATTAACTTATTAATTTAAAAATATCATAACAAAAACTAAATTTTTATAGACATGCATACATTAAAATTGTATTCTTTTTCCATTATAGAATATAACATGGACAAAATTTGTTAACTTTAAGTTAATGGTTGAAATTGTGAAAGTTAAAGAGAAACATTATAGTCAAAGGAAAAAAAAAAAAAAAAAACTCTAGACGGCAGCGTTTTGGAGCTGCGGAACGTGAAGAAAAACCCTTGTGATATTGGTGAAGCAGAGAAAGGGAACAGAGCTCGTTGCTACTTCTGAAGTTTGTTGTGCGCTGGTGAGTGAATTTGCATTCACGCGATTTGATTATTATATGATTCAAGGGATGCATCTATGAAATTGAACTCTTTGTTGAACTTAGGTTAATAATTGTTAATAATGTTTGAGTACTCTAGTGAAAATTAGTTTCTGAATGCCGAATTTTCACAATTATCTGCTGCTTGTTGTATGGACTTGTTCAATTGTGTTGTCAAATTTTGAAATTTACTATGCATTGTGTGTGGGTGCGTGAGTTGGGTTTAAACATTGATCCACTGGACTTTCATGTTTCATTTGTTGGTCCTCTCATCCAAGTCATATTTCTCAGAAGCCCTTTTGTTTACCCCTTTTTAGGTTCACATGGCTTTGCGAGGGGTTTGGCAACTTCACAAGCTGATTGTCAGTTATTGTGACTGGGGTGGAAGTAGCAGAGGTATAAGGTACAAGTACAGTTTTATTATATCTTCATTTCTATGTCTCTTATGCTCATGTTCATATTTATGTTCCTGGCAACAATGAATTACTGGATTTCCGCCTGTATTTGTAACATTGCAGTTAATCTCTGTGGTAGTTTTTGTGTGTTCTGAAGGGATTGAGTGGAATAGTTCATAAATGATATGTGATTCTTTGTTACTAGACGGATATTTGAAATTCCTCGCAGGACTTGACAACTGAAATTTGTTGCAGGCTTGCATAATTTACATCTAAATATCTAATAATAATAATAATAACAAGGTTCAAGTCAGGCTTGTGTTCTTTGAAATAATTGCCGTATCTTATTTGGTTATGTTTTGCCATCTGCAGGCTTAATCTTCGTTCTTTGATTCTTTTCGTGCTAGTAGAATTTAAGTATTTGCATTCCTTGCCTTCATTCTGCTTGTTTGAGTCTAAAACCCCACATGATAACTTAATAACTGAACTTTATATTTAGCATCAACATTCTATGTTGAGATGGAGAATTTTATGAATTGCAACTAAAAACTTCTTCTTTCTTGTTTGGTGCTTTTACAAATATCTTAGTCTTACTAATTTTTGTTTTGCCGTATTGGCTGTGAATACTCACTTTATGCCAATAATAACAATTAAATTAGAAAAAAGTTCAGAATCTACTCTACTTCTTGTGACCATATTTCTCCCTCTTATCTCCTTTGCACTATTACCAACATCTTATTGGAACTAGAATGATATGAATAAGTATAATTTTCATGTTTTCGTACTGCTTTGAATAGTGGATTCTTAATTTAGTTTTAAATATTTGAATAGGGCATTTATGGAGAATCAGTTGCCTGTGTTTAAGGAGACGAATCCTCAATTAGAGGTGGTCACTGAGCTCATCCGTGGCCAGCATCCTCATCTGAAGGGTTTTTACAGTAAGTTTGTTGTGCTCCCCTGTAACTGTGTAACTAATTTTTTTTCCTTAGTTTAATTGACGATTCTGTCATGCAATGTTGTGTGGGATATTGAATATTGGGGCTGCATAAGGGCAATAAGAAAATTATGCTCAAAGATGAGATTGTTACACTGGTTGAGTGGATACACAAGACAAGATGGGATAAAATATGTATTAGAGAAAAAAGCTGGAATAGCACCTATTGAAGAAAAGATGTTATAGTCTTGCCTTATGTATTAGCATATGGGAAATAAGGAAATTAAATTAGATGGAAGGTAGTTCAATAGTTATAGATAGAGGAATCCACCAAAAAACTATAGGGCAACATTCAGAAGAATTTAGATATAAATGGCTTATCATTTTGCTATGATTTAGTAGGACCTAATGGTGCTGTTGATCCATGTAGCGTACTCCACCTAGTTGGAATATGCTTTTGTTGTGATTGATGATTCTCTTACGAAATGCAGAGAACAAAAACCAGCGAGTGATATGTGTTAAGAATATGGACCCAGAAGACATACTTTTGCATGCAACTAGGCTGAGGAATGCATTGGGAAGAAAGGTAGTGAAATTGAGGACAAGACATGTAACCAAACACCCTAGTGTGCAAGGTACGTGGACAACTTCCGTGAAATATTAAGATGGAAGAACCAGGTACATGAGAAAGTTACCCTGGGTGTATTTCACAAGATTTTCCTTCTCTTCCAATGATTTAATCAGTTTGTGAACTGGTGGGAGTAAGTTCACATCTTGTCTGGCGCCATTTCCAGTCAATAGTTCATATACCTTTTTTTTGGGTTACGTTGTTTGCTTCCCCGTGTTGAGGTTAACGATAGAGAAAAAACCATGATAAAGGTGATTATTGGTTCCCTATAAAGCTCTTATGTTTTAGTGGAGGGAGTGTTGCAATTGGTTATTAAGCCAAATGAAGAAATGCTACTTTTTATAAAGACCACTTTTGGATACAAGATTTTCACGTTAGCAGCAGTGAGTAACTATAACAAATAAGTGGTAAATAAGTAAATCTTCTGGTAGTTGGAACTTTGTAGCTTATTCCTGTATCTTAAGCGCGTTTGAATCAAGTGATTGGAAATTTGATTTTGAATCATCTTAATTTTATAAAATGAATTTTGGTTGAAGTTGAAAGAATATTGTCTTTAGTTGAGAAGTGATTCGACAAAGTGAATAACTTGTTTCCCCAAGTCCCAACGAAAACGAAACTTACTTTTGGACCTTGCAATCGTATATGCGGCACAGAATTGTGCGTTTGACGTAAAATAATTTATAGCTAGATACTTCTTTTTTTGGTATGAAAAGCGATTTGAGTTATAATGTTATTTGGCATAAAATTCCCGAAATTAATACAAGAGCAAATAAAAACCTGTTTGTCCATGTGTTTCTAGTTTCCCTTTAAAATCTAGTATGAAGATGGTTGAAGTGAACGGAAAAAATGTCTCTGGGTTTCATTTGTATAAACAAGAATGAAACTTAACACAGGAAGATGGACCATTCTATTGTTTAATACAATTTCTTTTTAGAACTCATTTAGATGCATAAGATGGAACAAAGTTTTAAATTACTCCTATTACAACTAAAAACAAGTGTTTTCAACTAAGTTTTGGGCCTGCTTAACTTTCTTTATAGTCTTCCACTGCTTAGTCTCATTGTTGGGCTTCTGGCAAGTGCAGTTTTTCTTTCACTAAAAGCTAGTAAAAAATTATAAAAACAGATATTTTGGCAGTGAACAAAAAATACAAAAAAAAAAATTATTGGTTTCGTGAACAAATGTTACATTTTGAGTTAAAGTAACTTTAAAATTATATTTTGTTTCATTCTAATTTAATTTTAAGATGAACACATTTAAACATAAATTATTTAATCCAAAATTAGTTTTATAAATTTAGTTTAACTAAAAATTAATCTTACTACATTACACTAAATTTTCTGTTAGAAAACGGAATCATATAAATTCGCAAACAACCACATCTCTCGTAAATGCGTGTTTGAAAATGGACCACAGCTGAGATTCTTTTTCATATCAAAGTGAGCAGTATTTATCTCACAGATTAAAAGTACATTCATGAAATGTTATTACATGTTACATTCCCATGTTTGTTACAAGCTCTCAAAAATCATTCTTAGCTATAATAGATTTGTAAAAGACTTATAACATTCACTTTTTATCACACTTTTAAAATAACCATATATTCTATTCAATCATGCTACACCAAACAATTATTTTTCTTTTCTACTGCAAAGGACTAAATTTATCTAGCTAAATTTTAAAGGTAGAACAACTGCTTCAGATTGTGAGGGTCAACCACATCTTTGCCACCATTCCACATTAGCTGAGCGAAATGTTCAGCAGCTCTCTCCGATTGATGGGGAGAATCAAAGAACACATACTCATTAACATTGCTGCAAATTTCGAATTCTTCAATACCCCTTTTCCCCCCACAACTATAATCTCCTCTGTAAGGTCCACCTCCACAACAAGCCACACTCCCCTCTTTGAAACCTTACCAACAAAAGACAACACAAAACAATGTCACACTGCAATAAACATAAAGTTTGCTTCTTTTTCTAAAAAAACTGTAATATATATACAAATTAAGGGCATGTATATACCATATTTTGAAGGGTACTTGATCAATTCCAGAAGGGCATCATAGAAGTTAAAAATTGAGTATTTGAATCCCTTAAGTTGTTTTTCTAGTTTTTGAAGTGTTTTGGGAAGAGCATTATTGTGTAGTCTTGCAAGTGCAGAAGCTTGGTCTTTAAGACATGCTTCTATTGATGTTCCATTCACGAATGTCCTTAGAGACGGATAACAACTCAGAGGAGCAACGTTTACAAACCCAAATTTTCTTCCACCTTCATTGTAAATTTCCTGCATAAAATATCATTCATTAAAACTACAAACAGTTATGGGAAAGAAGAATAATTATGAGAGGTAAAAATGTTAGTACAACTGTTAGGGAAAAGGCTAAAATGTACTTTGATTACTGTTGTGATGTTGCCAGTGACAAAGTCTACAAAATTTTGTGGAGGGTATGGAAGGACGACAGTGGCATCAATGGAGTTTGTATAGAAAGGGAATGCATAGTCATTGGCTCCAATGGAGAAAATATAAACAGCTGTGGATAGCAATTTCTTGGCTTTCTGTTCTCCAAGTTTCTGCCTCAATAGCTTGCTAACTCGGGTAAAGTAGAGTCTTTGAGTTTTCAGGTCAATCACCTATAACATCCAAGTAATTGGAATGCATTATGAGAAACCTATAACATAGGGAAGAAAGATAGAGAAAATTATCTTACAAAAACCATCTTAATTGAAGTAAAGTATATTATTTTAAGCAAGGGTACGTTGACATTTAACAAATTTTTACAACCACCTTATAATGATTTTATCTTTTACTCTCTTTGTTTTCCATAAATACAAAATTTCACTTTTATTATAACTATAAAACTCTTAAAAGTGGATTGTAATATGATTGTTATATTTGTCAGAAAGATTATTTTCCTGTCATTGTAATGTCAGTGTAATATGTTGATATGTTGACACTGCCACATGTTTACACTTAAATGACAATCACATTGAAATGGATAGAAAAAGAAAGAAAGACGTGATCGTGACTGTATATTCCAGCATGACACGAATTATTTCAAATTAAATTTAGGATTGGAAAATTGATTTCATTCACAGCCGTCGCAGCTCCATCTCTCACAGAACAACTGCGTCGCATCTCCATCTCTCACAGAACAACTGCGTCGCAGCTCCATCTCTTACAGAGTAACTGTGCTGCAACTTCATCTGTCATATAGAAATAGCATTGCGACTTCGTTTATGGGAGAGAGGAAGTGTCGTTCTAAAATTCCATCACCAAATCTTTCTTCTCTACACAAACGGTCCCCTATTTCGGTTTCTCCCACATTTAAAGTTCCTTTGTTGCTCACTCCTTTCACTAATTCCTATTTCAAAGGTATGGTGGAAAGCAAATTTAATTCGTTCAAATCTTTTAATTAATAACAAAATATCATTTATGTCCCTCAAGCCATCTCATCAATTAGTGCCAACAGAGAGTTAGCATAAGTTGTTAAATATCAGCTCTTGTCTACTCATTTTTAATGGAGAATTTAAAAAGTTAGGAAAAGAAAGTGTACCAATCCTTGATTAGTTTCAGGCAAAGCTCCAGCTCCAGAAGATGCAAAGTTCACTCCATTACTGTATTGATCAAGGTATCTAGGGTTCAGGTATGCTGGAGGACTAAGTGGCAACTCTGCATAGTCAGCTGCAAACATGCATGTACTCACCGAATCAAGATATAAAAGATTAACCTAAGATCTTCACTTTGTCTCACAAAATCAAATAAAATAATTAAGATTGGTTCAAATAAGGAGTAAGAAAAGGTACCAATAAAATCTGGAATTACACGTCCATCAGAAAATCTTCCACTGGGATACTTGAAGAAAGTTTGTCCATATGGGGGAAAGTTGGCTTGGAAAAAATGTGGTGGTGTTAATGTAGTTATTGTTTCCAATATCAAATAGAGAGTCCCCAAATATGTATAGGGTTTTGTGGTTTTCTGACAGACATGTGCTCTTTTGAGAATAAGAGTGATGAATGTTGAGAACAAAGGAGCACAAGAAGAGAAACAACGTAAGAGAGACCCTTAAACTTGCCATGTAATAATAAATTCACTCTTCTTACGAGTGCATGGATGCAAATTAGGTATTGCGTTGAGTTTATATACATAACAAAGGGTTAATTAAGTTTTAATGGTATTATGAATTTAAATATTTTCAATTGAGTTTTTATTAAAAGTTAGTGATTGTTTAATTTTTTTATTTTATTTTAAGTATGTTATTGCTTGATTTTGTTGACGTGATTGTTATTATCATTTTTTTTTCAACTTGCTGATTAACTCACTTTTTCGTTTCAATTTTTCAAACTCGTCGGTCAACTACGGAAATAAAAGAAAAGAGTTGACGAGGAGTTGGAAGAGATTAAAAAGAGAATAAACAAGTTGATTGAGAAGTTGAAAACGAGAAGAAAATAATATAACGATCACGTCATCTCGATCAATACCATATTTAAATGAAAATAAAAAATATATTGAGTATTTAATAAAAAAATATTTTAATATAAACTTAATTAAAATACTTAATATTATGATGTATTTAAAACTTACTTAAACCTAAAAAATTTAATACATAAGCGTGGATAATAAAATTTACTAAATAACATAATATGGATGTATGTCAGTTAAACAATTCAAAACAACAAAGATAAATTACTACAAATAAAATCATTAACACAATTCGAGATTTTATAAAGACTTAATACATGTTTCCAGAATAAAAGATAAACTAGACAATCTCATAAGTTGCATCTAAAATTTCAAATTCATACGTGATGTTGAACTTAAACATTTTAAGAGACTTCAATCCATTTATACCGTGAATTTCTTATATTTATACTATTTTAAGAAACTCAAATTTGTGAGGCTTTCAAATTATTTTAAAATTATTCAAATAATAGTAACTTGAATATATTTAAGTAATATGACCTAAACAAACATAGTTTACCATTTCCTAATAAAACATAAACTGTACTCACAAATCTTAGTCTGCCAGGAGCTACATCTCAGTATAAAGAAACATTAGTTTCAATAACGCATATGAAATAGTTCATCAAAAACATTTATTTATGAAAAAAACTCAAATATTAGGTTTTGTAACCCATTCATTATTTACTTCTTTTAGGTCTCATTTCACATATAGAAAGAGAAAGGAGGAAATAGGTGAATCACTAACAAAATTATAATTCATAAAACTTGTGGAGAAGGAACGTGATGGATCATGGAGATAAAAGGAAAGGTGGAGGAAGGAGGGAACTTATGATCCCTGTGTTTTGAGTAGATTTTTTTTTATCCTCAACCTTATTTCATAATAAATAAGAAAATGTAATTTATATAATGCTATTTATTTATACTTAAGAAATATAGAAATCAATTTGTTATGTGAATCCTCATTTTACTCCGTAGAATCACTCTAGAAAACAATTATGCAATTATGAAATTTAATAACCTATATTGATTGAATGAATAAATATTAGAAGAGTAAATTGCTATATTTGTTAAGCAGATAAGAACACATAACAAAATGATTATAAAAGTAAACACTTAAGTTATGCGATAAATGACTCAATTTTCACTTAACAAATTGGAAGTAAACGAACAAATTTAAAACAACTTAGTAAATTATCTAAAAAAATTCAATATTTACTTTTTGTATAATTTTATTAAACAAATCAAATTAGTTTAGATAAATTCTTCTAAAGAAAACATTCTAAAACTAAACTTATAAGAGATTAAAGTATATTATTTTTCATAGGGAGCCTTAGAAAACACCCTAAATATTATAACAAGGACATCAAGAAGGAATGTATAAATAAGATGTTCTTTAATATTTATTTATTTAAAAAAAATCTCTTCTATTTTGGATTATATTTCGAATTTATGCAAATATTTAACGACCCAATATATATATATATATATATATATATATATATATATATATATATATATATATATATATATATATATATATATATATATGTGTGTGTGTGTGTGTTGTGTGTCACAAAGTTTAATAGTTATGTTTTGACAATGTTGCACCATACATATATTAATTTTAACATAATGATAGTTTTTAATTGTCTTCGACTTAAATTTAGACAATTACGTACTAAACTAGATATTTTAATAGGTAACAAATTAAAAAATCTTTTAAAATAAAGAAAAATGTGCAGTCGATATTTTAAAACTATTAAAAGCAATTAATACTTTGTTTTAAGAAAATTTACTGGGGCATTTGAAATCCATCGTATTTAATTAATGTATTTATACATATATTTCATTATTTAAATAGTAGATATTTAATAATTTATTTTGAGTATACTTATTTTTTATCACCGAATTTGTATAAATCATATTATTAGTAACTTTAATCATAATTACTGGAATATGTATTAATCATAAAGTTGAATTATCTTCTGGCTTACATTCATTGACCGAAATCTCAACAATAATTTTAAATATATTCCAGTTAAATTCAAGAAATATACTCAATATAAAGATATTTATACTCTGGTGAATTTAAAACTTTGGTAGCTGCAAGTCAAAAGCACTATGGTCCAGTTAAAAGTCAACTAGTATTTAGTGCAGCATTAATTTAGAATATAAATAATAATAATAGTAGCAATAATAATGACATAAGATGGATAAAACCGGCTAAGTTATTGTTAAATTAAAAATTACATGTTTATTTTAATGATAATGATCAAAAATATTGATTTCTATTCATATTCCCACTTCTTCGATTTTATTATTTGGACAACAATTTAGAAAATACTTTGAAGTGAAAGAGGCGTTGAACGAATTTTTTAAAGACAGATAGTCCTTAAAAAATGGTACTGGCTCATTTGTTTGGGGTACTTATTAGAGACAAATTCATTTGGAAGGTTGAAGATAAATTGAGTCATTAAATTATTTTCATTGCTTTAAGATATAATTTTGTATAAATATTAGACGTTTCATGGAAGATAATAATTTTATTCGTGGGTTTTATTTTTGAGAAAAATGTCGGAATTGTTTTGTTGATTCCACTTTTTCAATTATTGACTTTTTTTAGGTGATTGTCGTATAGATATTTTTCCGGTAAGAAATTTTCAATCAAGTTTAAAATGTTGATAAAAATCAATTTTTTGTTATTAAATTTCACTTAAAGCAATTTTTATATGATAAAATTAATATATTTTTAAGTTGATAAATATTATGTATATATATAATAAATGAAAAAGTTTAAAGATGTCGATAAGTAGTATATGTGAATTGTGTATATGAATATTAAATGATATTTTGTATATGTCAATGGTTATTACAAAGCTGAGGAAAATTTCGTACAACAAATTTGATGGAAGAGAGTTATCAATATTTAGAGAAATATATATCACTTTATCATTTGAGGTTATAAAAAATATTTATATTAAAGTAGAATAAATTCCTAGAGTTCTAAAGTGTTTGGGAGGTATTCCTCTTTATGTAAGAATTTAATACTAAATATAAGTAATTGTTAACATTATTCATATATTTAGTTGTGTTATATATTTAATAAAAAGATTAATTCAAATTTTTTCTTTTATATTACTCTTGTTATGGTGTTTTAGATAGAGCTATAGTAATATTTCTGAATTTTTTTTTGTATAAATATAATTGTATGTTTAAATTTAATATATATATATATATATATATATAAAGTTTGTAATATTTATGTAAATAATGAATCATTCTATTCTCTGTATGCATTGGAGCGATTTAATTATATGTTGATGCTTAAAATCAAGTTTAGAAGAAAAAAATTATTTAACTTTCGTAATATTTTCCTCTTTTATAAAGAGATACATAAAATTTTATTTTATTTTATTATTATTTAATTGGATTTAAACGCGCAATTATTATTTTTTATAAATAGTCACTTAAAATTGGAGTTAAACTCTCAATTATTAGTTTATTTTCAATATTTATCATTTATTATTTTATTTCCCATACACTATACTAAATTGGGCCAAACTTGTGATGATACAATGTAACGCATTCTTCCAGCACCTCCATACATGCTTTGAAATGTTCTAAATAACTAAAAAAATTGAAAAAGATTTCATAACAATAAAAGAAAAGCGTTTGGAATGTATTTTATATTTTGGATTGAACTCTCATTTTTTAATCCGAAAATCATTATTAATTTTGGAATGAACCAATCCGAAATAAAAGAAAAAAATAAACTAGTTATATATTTTCGATTGGGCCATAAAAAAGTCAAAAATGGGAAAAAAATACCATTCTAAATTGGACCAGTCCGAAAATCAGTTGATAGGGTGGAGGTAATTCGAATTGGGTCAATCCAAAAGTCAAATGCAAAAAGAGGGGTTCTTCCTACACTCTAATAGCTTCTTCCTGCACCCTAATAAAAGTTTTTTATTTCATCTTTGTCCTCAACTAACAAAACTGATAAGAGCGAACTATCCTCCTCCCTAATGCCCCTAATACCTCTATCCGGATCACATTCCCTCATTCTATAACCTAATTCCATCTCGCCGTCGGAAGACAATTTGGTGCCATCGCAAGGGTCGTTCAACCTGTGCCGTTCAACCTGTGCCTTCTGTATCAGTCACGAGCTCGAATTTACACTGCTACTGCTCCTCATCCGGTTCAGATTTTTCAGCATCCGGTTAATATCTTCGTCGTCCCCATTTCTCCATTGTTTGAAATCTTCCATTAATCGTTCAAGTAAGTAATTTATGTCATTTATTAGCAATTAGTAAGTTCAATTACTGATTAGAGTAGTTAATTTGAGATTTGGGGCATTGTCGACGGCGAACGGAGAGATTCTCCGATTTCGGGCATGAGAACCGGATGCGCTTCATCCGGTTTTCAATTTGATTTCGTAATGAGAACCGGATGACACCCTCATCCGGTTGTCATTTTTAAAAAATTTGACAAC
>Ga0099825_1004689_pt1 | contig 17836 bp, 6 predicted proteins | sample SiratroredBW_FD_76838 | JGI IMG/M metagenome (GOLD analysis project Ga0099825, IMG submission 76838) | Root nodule microbial communities of legume samples collected from California, USA - Siratro red BW | ecosystem: Host-associated > Plants > Roots > Nodule | place: USA: California | collected...
CGTTCTTTTTTTTTTTTTTTTTTTTTCATTTTGGATTTTTTTATTTTCTTTAATTTTTTTTTTTTTTTTACTTTTTTTTTTTCACCCACCAATCTTTTTTTTTTTTAAAAAATTAAAATTTTTAAAAAAAAAAATTTTTTAGAGAAAAAAAAAAATTTTGGGTAAAAAAAAAAAAAAAAAAAAAAAAAAAAAAATAAAAAAAAAAAAAAAAATCAAAAATAAAAAAAAAAAAAAAAAAAAAGAACGCAATGTAAATATGGTTTATTTTATACTTTATTTTTATTATTTTTTATATTTTGTTGGGGTGTGAAGTAATAAAGTGGGTGTAAAAAGTGAATGTTACCTGTGGGCCGAAAAGTGTACCAGGGTGTAAGAGTAAATGTAAGGGGGTAAAGAGTAAATGTGGTTTGGACACTCCAAGAAATAAAGGGGTATAAGAATATTTGTAAAAGATTATTTTTTCTAATTATAAAAGGTAAACGTTATTTTATTTTTTATTTTTATTATTTTTATTATTTTCATGTAAAATTAATAGATTGGACTGAAATTATATTTTTATATATTTTTTATATATTCTAAAACGAAAAGTAATAAACTCCTAAACTAGTCAGATTTAATTTTTACTAAAAAGTATCATTTTTAGTTTTATAGTATTTAAAGAAAAAAAACTTTTCTTATTATTTTTCCTTTTTCTAAAATTTGAATACATATTTTTTTTATTTTGTTTAGAAATAAATATTATTTATTCAAAAGAAATGAGATGTTGATAGTTGTTCTTCTTTGATTATGTTTTATTAGATAATATAAAAATTTATTATCGTAGTAAAAGATAAATAAAGATTAAAATATTAATTTTGTTTGAGTTTTATAAAGTCTAAGAAAAGAATGCAGAGAAAGAGAAGAAAAAAAATCATAAATTTGATGCTAACTTTTAAGGAGAGGTCCTTATTGGAAAGATTAAAAACAGTTGAGACCATTCTTTAGGAGGGGTCTCTAACCGTTTTCGGACCGTTCTTGTAGTGAGAGCTCCTATTTAAAGAATGAAAAGAAAAAATGATTAAGACAATTTCCTTGAAGCAGGCTTCTAATTGGGTTCAAATCATTCCTGCAAAAGAGGAACCCTATTTGAAGGATTGAAAAGATAAAAAAGGATGTGATCATTTTCTTGGAGCGAGCCTCTAACCTGGTTTGGACCATTCCCGAGAAGAGGGCTCATATATTGACAGATTGAAAAGGAAAGAAGGTTGAGACGATTTCCTTGGAGTGGACCTTTAACTTAGTTCAGACCATTTTCAATGAGACAGGTTGAAAAGAAAAAAAAAAGTTGAGACCATTCTTTTATAGCAGACCTCTAACCTAGTTCGGAACATTCTCGAGGAGATGACCTATATTTGGTAGATTGAAAAAAAAAGGTTGAAACTATTCTCTTATAGTACAACTTCTAACTTAGTTCGGACAATACCCGAGGAGAGGGCCCATAAAAAGTATCAGATCATTCCTGCAAAAAGGGTCTATAAAAGAAAAATGATCAAATCATTCATGTGGATAAGGCCAATAAAAAAGAAAGAAAAAAAGAGTGTCAAACCATTCTTACAAAAAGAGTCTATAAAAAAGTTGAGCAAAATATGCAGACTAACACTATGTGAACGTTAATATAAATTTCAGTATAAACAAAGAATGTGTGTGTGCATTGATGCAAGAATGCATGAGCCTAATTTTTTTTTTTATTTTTTTAGGCTCATATTCATAATAACAGACTATATGTGTTAATGAGGGTGATGCAGGTGATGCGTGAATCACTTATTTATAAGGTGAAAAGAATTGTGGGAAGAAATGAACATTTAGATTTGATCATGATTGAGTTGGTACAGGAAAAAATTGTATACCAACAAGGGAAAGAACCTTTATAAACCTAATTGAAATTGTTCTATTTTATATACAGGAGTAAAGATGAGGTTTGGATGAAAGATGATTTATTTTTTATATGGTGGACAAAAAGGATTGCCCTAGTGCAATTTTTCCTAGTCGGCTTATTGATAGATAAAAGAATGTTCTTATCTACTTGAGGCATTCCAACCATCATTTTTACTTTTTTTTTCTTTTTTTTCTTTTTTTTTTTGACTGCATTGTTAGTCACATTTCTTGTCACAGGATTAATTTTAAAAATCAAAACAATCATTATTCAATCAATATGGACTTTATTAGGATTGTAATGTGACTAGGGGTTTAAAGGTTATGAAAAAAAAGAATATAAAGGCTAAAAAATATTTGTAGGTTTTAATTTTATATTTCTTTTAAAATCAGGATCATCACCTAGGTATTGCATCAAATATCGTCAATGTTTTCTTTTATAACCATCCTATTCTTTTCAATCTTTTTCATTTTTTTGCACTTTTTAATCACTTAACATTTTCTTGCTCTAGATTCATCTCATCCTTTGATTGATTTTATCTAACTCTTAGGAGTTTTTGATGTATACCTTGAGTTTACTTTCATTGTAATGACGGTCTTTGTTTAGGAGGGTTTTGAAAGAATAATTTTTTTTTTTAAGCTTAGAAAATGTGTTATACTATACGGCCAATCCAGGACACATGCTCTACCAGTCGCTAGTTACCCAGACTGACATGTTATTAGCCATAGTGAAATACATGCCAATCCAAGACACAGGCTCTCCCAGTTGCCAGTTATCCAAGTCGACATGTTATCGGTCATACCCATGTGCCACATATTATATGTATCACGCAGGTCGATATGTTATCAGCCATTCCCACACATCAGCTTCTCTACCATCACACACATTGGGATTAATGCGAGCAACAAAAATTGACCACTTCTCGACCTTATGCCACTTAAAACTCTTTTTAGTTTATCAACTACTCCAGCTTGGGAGGCTAGTGTACTGTACGACCATTAGAGAACATAGTGGCTGACAATCACTCATAAAGCTCTTTGTAGTCTAACAACTACCCGAGCTTGGGAGGCTAGTGTACTATACAGCCAATCTAGGACCCATGCTCTACTAGTTTCTAGTTACCTAGACCGACAAGTTATTAGCCATAGTGAACTACAAGTCAATCCAAGACACAGGCTCTGCTAGTTGCCAGTTATCCAAGTCGACATGTTATCAGCCATACCCACGTGCTGCATATTATATGTATCACGTAGGCTGATATGTCATCAACCATTCCCACACATAAGCTTCTCTACCATCACGCACATTGAGACCAATGTGAGCAACAAAGATTGACCACTTCTCGACCTTATGCCACTTAAAACTCTTTGTAGTCTAACAACTACTCGAGCTTGGGAGGCTAGTGTACTATACGGTCATTCAAGAAAATAGCAACCAACAATCACTCATAAAGCTCTTTGTAGTCTAACAATTACTCGAGCTTGGGAGGCTAGTGTACTATATGGTCATTCAAGAACATAGTGGCTGATAATCACTCATAAAGCTCTTTGTAGTTTAACAACTACTCGAGCTTAGAGGGCTAGTGTATTATACAACCATTCGAGAGCATGACAGTCAACAATTGTCAAGACGACAAGTTGTCAGCCACACCCATAAGTCGTTTATTTAGAAAACACATAAGCCGACAAGTGTATGACCACTTCCAACATACTAGTCTCTTCATCTCCCTTACATTGGGAATAAGCACCTGACCTCTGACATAGAAACAAATTCTAATGACTGGCGCACCCCATCCCCATCTAGCAAAAGTGAGTGAGGTTGAGTAAACTTCACATCTTCCCCTGACACAACATGTAATATAGGGATGGATAATGCCTCTGACAGGAGAAGCTATACATCTTCCCCTGATACAACATGCAGAAAAGGGATAACACCTATGAAAGGAGAGACTACACACCTTCCCCTAACTAAGAAAACAATCATTACATGTGTTATTATAAATAGTGAACAGGAGAAGAAAGAAATATATGTTTTACTCAACTCCAATTCACATTATAAACCTCTAATAAACAACGGATATTAACTTGAGCGTCGGAGTGCCTTCTGCAGGTACCTCTCCCATTATTCCAGTCACTTGAAATCAATGATCGACAAAGGAGCCAAGCAGTTAACACCTTGAAGTGTTGTTCTTAGTCTTAAGGCTCCGCAAAAATAAATATTGTTTTCAGCCTCAAGGCTCTGTAATTACAGATGCAAAATATGATTATATATAATTTCAAATCATAATTATTTATATATTTTTTGTTTTTTAGATAAAGAAAATATGATTATATATAATTTCAAATCATAATTACTTTATTTTCAGAACGATCAACTCTAAAACAAAATTTAATAACTTTTAACACATATTATTTTTATTTTTTTATTTGCTCTCTTCTTGTATGTTTAGACAGTCATTGTAAGTTTTCAATATGCTATTTTCTAAAATTATCTTTACTTATATATAATTTGAATCTACCGCTCATCTAGCCAAGCGTTTCTGTGGGTGAAATATTTTTATTCTTCTATTTCAAACAATGGCACATACTTTTTTATTATTTTTTTATTACTTTTTTCATTTTTGAAGTTATCTTGTAATGATAAAAAATTGTCAAAATGGTAGTCACAAACTTAACTTGTATCACCATTAGATGTAAAAGAAGAAATGTAAAAAGAACAGTGATCCGAAAATAATAAAGTTTAACGGGGTTAAATCATTTTACGCGGTGAAAGACTTTAGAGATCTTTTCACTAATCACTTCATTCTTATGATTTTGGAAACAATTAATTATTTGAGGACCAGTTAGAAACTTTTTCTAAGTAAACTACCTACTTACAAAATAGAGTTTATAAACCCTAAAGTATACTTAAACAAAAACAAAACAAAAAGAATCTATCATTAAGTAAGTCTTTAAATTATTTGGAGAATTTTAAGCAAGTCCTTGAATTTTCAAGGGTTTTATTTAAATTCTGAAAGTTTTAAATCTTTTTTAATTAGATATTGAATACCTTTCTATTAGTCTTATTAAGCTAATTAAAGATTTTTAAATAATTTACAAATCAGGTTATTAGTTTGATTATTTAATTTGAAAATATGAGAACATATTCTTTTGATCCTAAAAAACCATATAAAATTGTTACATTAGTCTTAAAAGGTAAGTAAAACCAATAAAAAGTCTTTGAAAGACAACCTATCAAGTTTAGTAAAAAAAAATTATATTATTTTTAAATGATAATATTAACATATGTTAAAAATTAAACTGACATCATATAGCTGTATAGTTTAATATTTTAAAAAGCTTACCTTGAAATATTATACTTTCAAATATTAGTTGTGGATAAAAATATTGTCTTACCCTAAAAAAATATATAATTAGTTATTTAACGAAACCATAACAAGAATGCATTAAGACTTAATTAAATTAGTTTATTAGTTTAAGAACTTAATTATTAATTTAAGAACTATAGAATCCATTAATAATTGAGAATTTACATATTAAATTAAGCTAAAAAATTCTACCAAGTGTTATATTTTAGAATTTATAGTGTATTTGCATGAAAAAAGAAATTGAGAGAAGAATAAGTTTTTTTAGCGAATTTAATATAAACTATAACTAAAAATGCTTTGTTAGGATATATAATGATTTAATTTATTTGAGTTTATTTGTAATTTTGGTCTTTATATTTCATTTAATACGTAGTATTCGTTTATGTTATGTTATCTTTCAATTTTAATCCCTTAATTTTTAATTATTTGTAGTTTTGGTTTTGAATTTTTACTCAATTTTGTTTGATTTTTAATAATATGTAAGTTTGCTTGATTTTGAGTATAATTATTCATAACTTTCTCGTACTATTGTTTTGAATTTTGACACAATGAAATTGAAAAACAGCATCATATTGTAATACTTGTATATAGTTGAATATTGTTTAATAAATGTAAAATTAAAGATAGTAATTTTAAAAAAAAAAAACTAAAAAATAAGCAAAAATATAGATAGTTAAAGTTAAAATATTTAAATTATATAAAACAATCAAAATCTAAAATTAAAAATTAAATTTAAGAGACTAATTTATATAGGAAAAAAATAGGAAAAATGATTAGAGATTTTGTAAAATATAGATACCAAAATTTGCATTAAACCTTTATTTATTTATTCTTCTAATAAAAAGTATTTATAAATGCAAATTTACTTCTCCAATTTGGGTGAAATTGCAGCAGCACTCTGTGTAGTCTGCAAACAAGCATGGCGAAAAAGGCAAAAGGGTCTCACTCTACTTCTTCGGCCTCTGCCTCTGCCGCTTCTGGGTAACCATTTTTCCTTTCTCTTTCTCAATTTCCATTCCTTCCTCCGTTCTACTCTCTGTTTAACAGTTCCATTCACTTTCTTTGGGTCCCAATGCAACCCAGAAGAAGGAACAGTCAAATATCAGGACAAAGTTTTTACTTTTGTATTTTATTTTAAGAAAATTCCATCTACATGTGGTTTCTCTCATTTGGGTCAATGTGTTTGTCATGTCATATAACTGTAGTCACTTGAATTTTTCTGATACTATACTTCGAATCATTTTTTCCCTTGGCTATTTAACATGAAGTTGTTGAGGGGGGAGTTTTCTGTTAAGAAATAGACCATAAATTATAGGTATGGGGTGGGATTTTGCAAGTGTTTAAATTGTTGCAAATGCTGGGAAACTGAAAGTGGTTGTTTGATAAGCTCTTTATTTCTTTGGATAGTGTTTTTCATCCCTTTTAAGAATGTATTTCAGCATTTAATTGTTCAAAAGTTGAGGAAAGAAAGGGTATATAAAAAAAAAAAAAAAGTTTGGTGGGATTCTATTGTTGATTTTATGTGATGTCTTCAGACTTTAAACCAGAATCTGAATACATTGATGCGGTTGTGAAGTTGTACTGGCCCTATATGGTTACTCCTGGCTTCAGGTGTTGGTTTGTGGGAAGTGCGAGGGGGGGCGGTTGATAATTATGTTAGTGGGAAAGTTCCACAATTTATGTCACAATGTGTGGGATTATGCTGGTGCTTTTTATGTAATGGCTTCAGACTTTGGTCCAGAAACTTAGTACAATTATGGCTTCGGGTGTTGTTTATTGGGAAGGGGGGATTGATAATTGCAGATAAATATGTTATTCTGAAGTAGTACCATAGCTAAATGTTATGTTACAATGGATTTTTCAGTAAACTAGTTTTCAGGATTAAATCAAATGAGGGAATCAAGAGATCGGTGCGGCAGACCAGTTCAAGAAAGAAACCCAAAGCAAAACTAAAGAAGAACAAGCGGAAGTTTGATGCTTTGAAACCGAAGAAACCTCCTACAGCTTTCTTCTACTTCTTGTACAGTTACTTTTGTTAGCTATTCTTTGTATTTCTTATGGGTTATAGTTGTTTGTGGAAAACGTTAATCTTATCAAAACTTGGCTAGTTTCTTGTATATATTTTCTAGACATCTGGCATTTCCATAGTTTCTTGTATGATTGATGTTGTATGGTTTCCTTCTTTTGCCACTGTGTTGATCCTTGTAATTAGCTTTGAAGGTAATGTCATCTCTAAAGTAGATGAGATTCATTCTATTTCTAGCGTCTTAGTGTTTTAATATATGCAGGATTTGCATGTAGGATATATTTAGCTTTAGAGGAATAATTTTGAGGAGGGTCATTGTTTGATGTTAGCATATATGTAAGTCAATTTTGAATGCATCACCACTTCATGTTCAAGAGTAAAAAAGACCATTCATCTTTAGACATGATTTTTGTGACATTTATATATATGGTTTTCTTGTGATACTTTCACTTACTCCTAGTTTATCATATTATTCTATGTTCAACTTCAGTATACTACTATTTGCTTTACATGTAGCACTGAACCTTGCACAGTGTCCATATTTAAGAACCAACTGCTTCTTATATGGAAAGTCCTATCTTCAACGCTATTATGTTTATTGGAAGTTCTGTTTCATTCTTAAGGGAGGATTTTCGTAAAGAATTTCAAGAGAAGAATCCAGATGTAAAGTCAATGCGTGATGTATGTGTACAATCCATTCTATTAGTATTTCTTCTAATTTAGTTTATATTTTTAATTCCTCCACAAGGAAGATTGTTGCACAATTGATCATTTACAAATTTTCAATTTCTTTAAGGCCAATGCAATATAAAATTTAAGCATCATGTTTTAAAACTTTCCTGTTTTGAGCGTTAGTGGGAAGTTTTTATACTTTTCTTAGCGGCTCTATTATTATCTTTTACAATTTAATATAATTTTTTTATTCCATCCTATATGTTCATTCAGATTGGCAAGGCATGTGGAGAGAAGTGGAAAACAATGACTTATGAGGTTAGTTTTCTTTTGTAGCCTCTGCTTTTCCTATTGACTTGAATTGCATTATTATGATTGTAATGTCGGATGGCTGAAAAACTGAGTAAACTAAGCATGTAAGGAAGGACAACATTTTTGTTAAAATTTGAATTTAATTGTAACAACATTTGCATATTTGGGCTGATATACTGGTAGCATGAATGATATATTTGCTGACAAAAACGCAGTCTAGATCCTAGTTGAAAGTCAAGGATAATTTAGGTGAAAGTTTGAGTGTATATATTCACTCAGCTGGCAATGATTTGTTTGTGTGTATGATGTTACATAGGAAAGAGAAAAAAAATGTTACAGTGGGTACACCTACTGCCTAGAAGTACGAGCTACATACAAATAGAGTCAGCTTCTAGAAGCTAGACAGCAGATAACATTTTATTTCTAACTCTCCATCTCAAGCTAGACCATACAAATTGTATGTACCAAGTATGGAACACAAAAATTGAATTTGGGATCCTCTCTCAAACACTTGGGTTCCTACCTTATCTTCATACAACAAGCCTTGTTTAGGTGCCTTTTTTGTGTATCTAAGAACGCCTATCACAAGATTTCAATGATCAATGTGAGGAACCTGCTTGAATTGACTAACAACTCTAATTGCAAAAGAGAGGTCAAGCCTGCTTGAATCTCAAACACTTGTTTTAGCTTATACAGAGATCGACACAATTTATATACATAGCCATACTTCTAAAGCAACTAACCCAAGAGGTTGTTCCATGTAAATTGCTTCCTTAGTTCTCCATGCATAAAACAATTTTAATATCTAATCTAACTGATAGGGAGGCCAGTGGCGAATAGCATCCCTAACAAGAAAGAGATGATCAATTGTGATTTTTGAATAGGAGAAAAGATATCACAATAATCTAAACCGTATATTTGAGTGTAGCCTTACTAATCTAGCTTTATGAAGATCAATATAACCATTAGGCCCAACTTTAATGGTGTAGACTCATTGATATCCAATTGTCGATATCATGCAAGGGAGAGAAAACAACTCTCATGTGCCATTCTTTTCAAAAGTCTACATCTCAACAATCATGACTTGTCTCCATCTAGGTGAGTAAGTACTTATGTGGCATTTCTAGGAATAGTGAAAGAATATAATGAGGAAGCAAAGGAGAAATATGAAGGAGACGATTGATGATAACTCTGAATTATAGTTAGGTTGAGGACTATTGGTTGAATGAATACCTTTCCTGAGCGTAATTGGCCAACCAAAATCATCATCATTAGGAAACATGGGAGACTAGTCAATGGTGAAAGACATGAATCGGATGACTCTCCCTGCAATATTGGACTAGTTTTTGGGGTCCTACACTGGTATGTAAGGAGAGGTGGTGGAGAGGACTCAAATGGACTTTTGGGTGGAGAGACTTGCTTTTTAAGTGGAATCCATAGTTGTAGAAGGGACAATGACAAATAAAGAGTGGAAGTAGTAAAACTCATTCAATGCAATCAAAGACTTGCATAAAAAAAACACACATTTAATAGTTCTCCTAGAGAATCAAATGTTATAGAATAATTTAAAGACTTGGTTAATTGGCTGAGAGAAATTACGTTAAAAGGTAAATTGAGAACAAAGTGAACAAAATCCATGTCTAAAGAAGAATGTGTAATTTGGCCAAGTCCCTTGGAGGTAACTTTGCAATAATTTGCTAGAGTAATTAAATGAGGAAATTTTGGAAGGAACATGGATTGAATAGAGAACTATTACAAGAAATGTGATCAGAAGCACCTAAATCAATTATGCATAGACCTTGACTATCCAAGATTGATAAATTAAGTTGTTGAAACATTAGGCTTGACGGTTGGATTTTAGTCTATGATATTCTTGTTACCAATCTTAGAAAATTTATGCTCATAATTTTCTGACTTCGAAGCATTAGCTACCTTCTCAAGAAAGTCATGCAAAGATTAACAAAGTCTCTTGAGCAAGGCAATCAAAATCAAGATTACGATTAGTATTATAAAGGGCTCAAAAAATTGTAAATCATGGGACCGTAACATAGATTATAGATTTTATTTTCTACAAATACACACACACCCCTATGCAATTAATCACTTCATCAGTACTTCATCAAACTTAAGTTCTTGGTAAACCATAAGAAAGAAAGCATGTCAAAAGTCATAACTCACAAGCAACACAAGCAACAAACACTTGTACCAAGTCCAAGACAAAGAACAACTAGTTGGTTAAGGCCTAAACAATGATCATCTAATATAAATCTTTCAAATTAAAAGGAAAACTCAAGGGATCTTCATTAGCTCCATCTCACTTGCTAAGCACATCAACAAGAACATCCTCCTCCTTTAGATGTGAGATGACAAGAACATCATCCTCTTCCCCACCATCTTAGGCTTGACCTTTAGTCAAGTGTTCAACTCCATTTGAATTGAGAGCATCACTTAAACCTACATTTTCATAGTCTCCTTCAACGTTTTCCATAATCCACTCGTCATTGTTTTTAAGCAAATGGCCGACTGTGGGCTTCACGCATGAGAATGGATACCAGCAAAGACTGGCACATGGCCATTTGATATGTATGGTTGGGTTGCACACACTGAGGTAACACAAAACCCTGATTCTGCGAATGATGCTGGTGGTGGCAGACATTGCCAGAGGTGACAGCAGGATTGTATCCAACCTAATACCCAAGTTAGAACTCAAGAATAATTTAGGAGAAAGCTTGAGTGTGTATATTCACTCAGCTAGCAATGATGTGTGTGTGTGCATGTAATAAGACATTACAGAGGAAAATAAGAAAAGGAGTTACCATGGGTACACTTACTGCCTAGAAGTACAAACTAGATACGCATACAGTCAGCTTGTAGAAGCTAGACAGCAGGTAGCATTTTATTTTCTAAAAGTCCTTGCAAAAGTAGAAAATGTGGAGAATAAAAGATAAATCTAGAGTCACATATGTAGAAGCATTTAACCTGTACCCTAAACCCATTTCCTTTTCCACCCAATTATGTTCCTCCGTCATTACCTATATTTCCCTTTATATTCTCATTTGTCCCAGCTGATTTCCTTCTCAATATTTCGTTCCTCATCAGCATGCAATTATGCAATACGTTTAACAGCATGAATATTTCCTGTTCTATAGTCCCCGTACAGGTGTTCATCTTTCCTCTTTCTTCCTTTTAGCATATAGCTGTAATGCAGAAGTAGAACTGTGCCTCCATAGAATTCTGGGCTGCACTAAGATTTAAGGCTGTATTAACTTAAATCAAGATACTATGGGGAAGATTATAATCTTAAATTGTGTTATTGGATACATGATATTTAACTCTGCTTCAGTTTTAGGAAAGTAATATACTCAGAATTGATCGCAAAAACAAAAAGAACGTGAAACTAGCTTCGCATTTTTGGTAAATAGCAGGACCATTGCATCAGTTGAAGAATGGCATGTTGGTTTTTTTTTCCAGCCATCATGGGCAATTTGTGAAGGGAGGCCCACTATGGTGGTGCCACAGGCCACAATGGCATGTTTATAGTTGAAGTTTGGCCTTCTGCTGTCTTTGTTAACACTGGTTAGGGTGTTGGTGGCATTGGAAATGGTATCTTGTTAGGTGTTAATTCACCTGTTTTTACTGCACAAAAGGTTGAATTAGTTCTTGGTCAGACCTGATTGCGTGCATTGTATATCACTCTGTTGTAGTCCATGAAAATCTAAAATGGAACAGGCAAGGGATTCCGAACCAGTTTTATATGCTGCCACCACACATTGGGGAGTCAGACTACTGAAGCGGCACTCAACTATTTGTCTTATGTTCCTTCTTTTATTCTTGATTGTCTTTTGGGTAGAAATGTGAATGGTATAGAGGGAGAGCTTGAACTTCCGAAACACGGCCTCTTATTTCCTTGATCATGTGATAATTTTTTTGGACAGTATGTGTGGTCACTGCTTTTATTTTCATGACTTGATCAAAATAGCCTGTGGTTCTAACGAGTAGATTTGGTTTGGGATAGGATTTTATGTTCAGAAGGTTGACCACATGTACTACTATCTTTTGTGGTTTCATTCTGCAAAGTTCTCATGAGCGTTCATGCTCATTTGCTGGTGTCTGTTCCAAATCAATTGAGAACTTGTTTTCGAAGTTTGTTTCCTGTTTGATTACTTGACAATGGAGCATCAAGTTAACATATAGTTTATTCGTTTACGTCTGACCTAATAGAAAAAATCATTTCAGCTGTACTCTTTTAACAACACTTGTATCTGCAGGAGAAGGTTCAATACTACGATGTAGCTACAGAAAAACGTGCAGAATTTGATAGAGCAATGTCAGAATATAACAAGAAAATAGTAAGCAATCATCATTTTCTTGGGTGTGAATTGACTCTTATTTGGCCAGTTATGAGTATGCAATTTATTTTCTACTACTACATGGCAGGAAAATGGAGAGTTTGACGAAACTGATGAGGAATCAGAGTTTGATGAGTAAAACAAACACTTTTTTTCTTACTACGTTAGGTTGAATCTGTATTAATTGAAACTATTTGGACTAACAGTTGTACATTCAGTTATTGTCAGCTATTGTCTGTCCTTGTTCATAATTATCATGTCTGTGTCATATGTAAAAGTATATTAGTTGTATTTAGATGTTTAAAATGGCATTTGGGCATATATATATATATATATTGAGATATCAAATACTGAGAGTAAAAAGCTAGTAGGAAGAAAACATAACTGCTACACTTAATCAATTCATTTATATGTAACAATATTTCCTTGTGTCAACCTAGCATTCAGAGATAGATACCTGGAATATTAGATTCTTGAATTTTATTATGTAATGGCTTTGTGGTGTTTACATGTTGGAGTTGGGTGCTTCACAGGGCTGTGTTAAATTAATTTGACATAAATATCAATTTAATGGTATATAAATTTAAATGTACAACGATATATTATGGAGTTAGAAGTATAATATATAAATTCAATTAAGATATTTTATAATATGTATTTTCAAATTAAATAATATTCAAAACATTACTCCTTAAAGTTAATATTTTGTATGAATATGCACTTGTTAAAAAATATATATTAAAAAAAAAACATTGTCATATTGAATTGCATTAAAATGTGTCGGTAAACATCAAAACAATTTCTTAAACCCAAATCCATAAATTGCGATGTCATTAGCATTTCTAATGTATAAACTGTTTATAGTAATAATTTTGTAATGCCCACAAAGTTTTATATCTTGTATTGAAGTTTGTGATAGAGAGAACAAAACCTAAGAGCGTGAACATTATTGTAAAAGTAAGTATTTTTATCAACGTGGCACTTTCATTGGGCCTGTATTTATCAACCTTTTTGGTCATTTAACTGTCAACTATTTTTCTAGACCCTTTTACAAATATTAATTTTGATTACCTATGAAAACTCATTATCTAAAAATAACATTAACTAGGTTTCAAAATTTATTCAAATAATTACACTATAAAAACTAATTTCCGTCACATTTGTGATAATAAAATAAATTATCAATAAAGAGTTGGACTGGATGGCTTAGTGCAAAAGGGTGATGGTCAAGAAAGTTGAGTTTTTAAAAGATTTCAAAAAGTAGAGTTTTGGAGTAAAAGCGTTGTAAATATTCGTGTTTTTTTCTTTCCAACCCTATCTGGTATAATGTAATACGAAAATGACTTTAAAATTTTTATACTTTCTGGAAAATTAATATAAAATTATTTAAAAATTTTGAATGACATGTTTCTCTAAACATTATGAAAAAATGTATTTAAGAATCTAGAATCTAATTCTCATACGCTGGATTGATCATTCCAGAACATTTTTTTTTTTCATTACGGAATAATATTTTTAAAATAATTAAAATATATTTTTGAAATATTAATGCAAAATTTAAAACCTTCCAAAATGTTTATCTAAAAAGTTTTTCAACATCGAAAAGCTTAAAAAGCCATTATGAGAAACTGTGTACCTCTTTTTCAGAAGAATCCTGTCATCTGCAAAATCATGCATGTACTGATGCATAGGTTTTGACATAATCAGTTTTGTTGTTCTTTGTGATAAACATTGAAAATTGTAAATTCTCAACTTACCTTTCTATTTGGTTTATCACATTTTTAGTTTTTCTGCTTCGGTTTATTGTTTGTTCTTTTGAGGACTCTAACCCATTTTATCTCATGTTGTTGCAGTCTACACCCCTATCTTTTAAACTTGCACTCCCACTAGATGGTAAAATGGCAAAAATACCCTGGTTTCAATTTATAAATCAGCCCTACTTCTCCTTCCTCCCCTTTTGCATCTTCTTCCTCCGCCGGTGCACCTCCTATTTCCCTTGCATCGCCACCCAATTGTACATCCGAAATATAAATTTCAAAGAGTAAAATTGAAATTTCAATTTATCTAGGGTGCAGTTTCAAATCATGGGGTGCAGAATGCAATGGCCTTTTATCAAATTCTTGGTTAGTAATCCCCTTGGACAAGATGGAGCCAAGCCAAGACAAATCCAAATTGGTTTCTCATAACTACTTTCAGAAAGGTTTTAAGAAACTTTCCGATAAAAATATTTAGGGTTTTAAATTTTCTGAAAGTACTATCAAAGATCTTAAATTTTAAGTTTTCAAAACGAACCCTTAAGAATATATTTTAAAAGTGTTAATTTATAATTAAAGATTTCATTATAAGATGTTCCAAAACATGGAGGATAAATTTTGAAGCATTTTAATATACTTCAGATTACATTTTTCAGAACGTGTAAGGACTTTAAGAGGTTATTTTTGTTATTATATGTAGCAGTAGCAGTAAATAAAACAATTGAGCAATAGCAGTAAATCCATAATCACTGTACTAACAAACCATTCTTGTAATGCAAGAACAGAACAGTTTTTTTACCTCTTTTATAGCAAGCAAAACCTTCTAGCCACAGGAAAGAACAGCTAAGAACACATAACTCCACTCAACTGACCAACAAGTTTTCATCAGAGAACAAGTCCCAAATGTAAAGGACAATGAAAAATGGATCCAAATTTTCTTTGCATGTTTTATTCACTACCTACACACCCTTCATTTGTTTCTTGCAAAACAAACTACTGTCTTTGAGTTTCCACTTCATGAGTGGTGGATGTCTGAAATGATGTCTGCAATGAATTAGCAATGCTTCTGACCTCAGCAATCATGGCAACGACGTCATTAAGCCTATTAACTGCAGAGCCTACACCCTGTGATTAGGAACACTAATCAATAACTTCCCTCCAAACAGTTAGAACATTACAAAGGGATAGTGAAGTTTATCAGTTTATGATTGCTAACAAAATTAGATTTGGGAAGAAATTTAACAAAAAGCCATACCACACCAGCTGCCCCAGCTGTTATAGCCATAGGTGCTGTGACAGCGCTTAGCCCTGATGAGCACATGACAGGGATCTTAACAGCTCGTGATATGGAATATGCTGCTGCTAGAGTTGGTGTTGCCTACAATCACCAGTGATTAGAAATTTGATAATTTGAAGAAGGATTTGTCACAATAAACTATAGTTTACCAATGCAACAATCAGCATGAATGTAAGTAATCCTTCAACTTGTATTGCTTTCTGGCTGAAAATGTGGCTTCACAATGGATTTAGGGGGAAAAAATTTAACGACCTATTGTGAATGCCAGAGGAGTAAATGGACTTCTTTCATATACAAGAGCAGATGCAGAAGATTAAATACTTTTTCAGAGTCTTAACATGTTGGTTTATGTTGTGGAATGTGAATGAGGTGCTCAATCATCTAGCTAATGTCTTGTACAGTGTTTAAGCCATTTATGCAATAGGGAAAAGACAAAAGTGAATAAAATGTATTTTTCTGGTTACCTTCTCAATCAAACCCAAAACACCAGATTTTGTAGGATTAGAACATTTTCCTCCTTCGGTCTGAATGATATCTACACCTTCTAGTTCCAGAGACTCTGCAAGCTTGACCTGTTAAGGATTTAGAGCTTTTATTTATATGCACAAGAAAATATTGATATTGTCAGCATAATTGTGCACTCTGATAATCAGAATGCTGTTTGTAACCTGATCAGGGAGGCTTAGTGTGTGAGGAACAGTGACAGACAAGACTACTGATGGAAGTATCCTCCTTGTCTCCTTTGTCAGACCTAGAATCTGCGAAAGATAGATCATTAAAATAAAGAATTCAAGTGCAGGCTTCTATATATATTTGAAATCAAAATTAGTAATAAAATGCCAACTAACTCTATCTAAGAGTAAAAGAGATTCAGATGGAACTATTTTTATCAGAGGTGAGCAGAAAAAGGCCAAACATTGCGGCTACACATACAAAATATTTTATTAACTTTTGCACACAAAAAACAAAGAATGAGTTTCCAATATATGATATAATATATATCTTTCCAAATGCCTTGTCCTACCTTTAGACTACATCTCTATTCAATACAGATAAAACAATAAGGTTATATCTTTCTTATATAGATAACAAATCCTATTTAGAGTGCATTAGCAATCATTTTAGCATCTGATCCTCACAACCCTTCGTTGCTTCTCTACACTCTTTATGTGGGCTGACAAACATCAGAAATTTGAGATTTAATAATGACAAACACTCTTTACCTTTTCTGGAGTGAAAATTATCCCCTTCTCATAGAATGAATCATAGTTTCCAATCTCAACCTGTCAATATCATTTATCATGCTAAGTAAAAATCTCAGAAGGACCATTTTAATACCAAATACGTTTGCTCAAACTTTCATGATGTATGAGATGACTACACTAGGCAAGAAGGTCAAACCATTAGTGCTCCTGCTTCGACTGCAGCTGGAAATGATGCAGGATCTACAGAAGAAACACAAACCTGCAAGAAAGATCAATCACAAAATGGTTGAAGGAGGAAAGAATCAGAACATCAAAATAATCTGCTGGTTATTCTTGCAAACTCCGGAAGGGGTTAAAAATGCTTAGTTCCATACATAACTAATTCCTATTTAATTTATATCCTCATTGGGGCCAAAATGCTAATATACATGTCTATTGGATACTCAGAATTGCCTGGCAGAATATTGGGAATTTTCTCTTCTGGAAGAATGAGGAAACATACAAACTAGTAGGGATTTCCAAAAGAATTAAGGGAAAATTTATGGTCATTAATTTCTAACAAGTTTGGAATTGATTCTTTAACAAGCAAATATACATGCAAAGTATAACTGGTACACATGTGCAAAATAAACTTAGTTAATGATTATCATCTCCCATGATTGTAATAAATTTAAAGCTAAGTTAATTCCCAATTACCCTGTGTCCTTGTCCACATGCAAACCACAAAACCATAGTGGCGAAGACATCTAGAAGAAAAGTGAACATACCGGACAAGAAGTTAAGCCGATAGCTAGCTTTACCAACTCAGGGTCACAGGCTATATCCACGTGAGTTGCTCCACCCTATAAGCACAAGGGATTACAATTCATACACATTAACATTAGTATGTTAGTTTGTCTTTCTATGTGAATATTTCACAGGGGAAAGCATGACAAGTTACCA